>Ga0209181_10003544_pt1 | contig 23902 bp, 18 predicted proteins | sample MAT05_FD_187208 | JGI IMG/M metagenome (GOLD analysis project Ga0209181, IMG submission 187208) | Freshwater microbial communities from Lake Fryxell liftoff mats and glacier meltwater in Antarctica - MAT-05 (SPAdes) (version 2) | ecosystem: Environmental > Aquatic > Freshwater > Ice > Liftoff...
TTAAACCTTCACTTTCGCAGCGCTCAAGGCTTCAACTAGACTTCGTACTACCGCAATCATTTCGATTTCGCTACTGAGCTTGTTGATTGCCGAACCAACCCCAATGCCCGCAGCGCCTGCCGCGATCGCCATCGGAGCCGTCACGCTCGACAACCCAGAGGCGCACAGTACGGGCACCTCCACCACGCGAGCGATTTCAAAAGCGGCAGCTAGGGTAGGAGAAGCTTTTTCAATCAACCCCAACGTACCTGCGTGGGTGGGTAGGCTGCTGGTGCCGCCTTCGGTTTGAATGATGTCGGCTCCAGCTTTCACGAGGGCTTCAGCCAACTGCACTTGTTGGTCGAGCGGCAGAATGTGAGGGACGGTGACCGAGAGAGTGGTGGTGGGGAGGAGCGATCGCGTTTGGCGAGTTAGCTCTAGCACCTCTGCTGCCTCGAATCTGCGCCCCTGGGCATAGAAGGCATCAAAGTTACCAATCTCAACCAAATCGGCTCCGGCTGCTACGGCTGCCGCTAGCTGGTCAGGTGCGATCGCCGACACACAAACGGGGAGGTTCGTCAGATGCTTTGCCAAACGCACCAAATCGACATCTGCTGCAATATCTACAAACGTTGCGCCGCCTCGGTCAGCGGCTTTAACGATGGTGGCAACACTGGCGGCATCAAAGTTGGTTAAGCCGCTGATTACTTTCAAAGCATTTTTCTGCTGGAAGGCAATTTGAAGGGTGGGATGAATCGCCATAAAGTTTTCCAAATTCGACAGTTTAAATTCGACAGTTTATTTTGACATTAACCGAATGCTTTTAGGGTGAAACCGCTAGTATTGGGTCAACGAATGGAGTTGAACGGGCGCATGAGACAACAAGTTTTAACAATCGGCGTAGTTTTATTGACTGTCATGGCGATCGCCGCCTGTGATACCAACGCGCCTGTTGCTAATCTCAGTCCGCCCCAAGGCTCTGAACCCATCCAGATCACCAGCACCGCCTTTGCCCCCGGTGCGCCCATTCCAGCTCAACAGACCTGCGATGGCAAAGACCTATCGCCCGACCTGATCTGGGCAGGAATCCCCGCTAACACTCAAAGCATTGTCATCATTGCCGAAGATCCAGATGCTCCATTTAAACCTTTTACCCACTGGGTGCTTTACGATCTGCCGCCCAAAACTCGCCAGATCCCCGCAGGATTGCCGCCCCAGCCTTTTGTGAATATAGGAGGCGGACAAGGCAAAAATGATTTTGGTCGCTATGGCTATGGCGGACCTTGTCCACCCAAAGGCAGTACACACCGTTATATATTCAGGCTATACGCCCTGGATAAGCTGCTAGATTTGCCAGCCGGAGCTACGAAAGCAGAGGTGTTGGCGGCGATCGCAGGGCACATCAAGGCAACGGGTGAGCTAATGGGAAAGTACAGCCGGAAGAAGTAGTATCTGGAAGGACTAAGAAATTGCTACAAGAATGCAACATTGATGTCAAAGCAACGCAAAATACAGAGGGCAAAATAAAGAAAACCCCCTTTTTCCTCACCCATGACTAAAGTTGGACTGCGTGCCCGGTTATTTCTTTCCCATGTCGTGGTGATGATGGTGGGGTTGCTGACGCTGTTTGCGATCGCCAAAATTTCTTCTCCTCGGTTCTTTGCCCTCTCTCTGCGCCAGTTTGAAATGGGCGGGTTTAGCGTCAGTCAAGTGCGAACCCAGCTGATTCGCAGCTTTGAGGATGCCTGGAATCAAGGGGCATTTTGGTCGATGGTGGTGGGTGCAACGACTGCGGGCGGGTTGAGCTATTTGGTGACTCAGCGAATTGTGAAGCCGTTGATTCAGATGGAAGAAATTACCCAGAAATTCGCCGAGGGTCATCTGCAAGAGCGAGTGCCTGCCAACGAAATTCCAGAAGTTAACCAACTCGCCCGCAGCTTTAACCGCATGGCGGCAACGTTAGAAGGCGTTGAGCAACGACGCAGAGAGTTAGTCAGCGACCTCACCCACGAACTGCGCACACCGCTGACAGTGCTAAAGGGATATTTAGAGGGTCTGGCAGATGGGGCGATCGAGCCTTCTCCCGAAACTTATCAACGGCTGTCTCGTGAAATTGTCCGAATGCAAAGGCTGGTTAACGATCTGCAAGAGCTTTCTAAAATGGAGGCAGGATACTTACCGATTAATGCGCGATCGCTAGATTTAACCCCCTTACTTTCGGCAGTGGTGCAAAAATTTGCTGACCAGCTTTTGGCAGAAGATAGCCCCCAAATGCTGCTAGATTATCCACCCAATATGCCCTTAGTTTTAGCAGATCCAGAACGGGTCGAACAAATTTTGGTGAACTTAATTGGGAACGCGCTGCGCTACACCCCTCACGGCTCTATTACAGTGCAAGTGCGCCTGCCAATTAAACCCGAAACAGACAAACTTTGGATTGCGGTAATCGATACTGGGTCAGGCATTGCGGCAGCAGATTTGCCCCACGTGTTTGAACGATTTTGGCGGGCTGACCGATCGCGCGATCGCACATCAGGCGGCACCGGGATTGGGTTAGCGATTTGTCGGCGCTTAGTGGAATTGCAAAATGGGTCAATTGAGGTAGAAAGTCAGGTCGGAAGAGGCAGCACGTTTCGGTTTTCGTTGCCGATTACCGCTAAGAAAGGGTTGGGCGATCGCAACTCAGGGTTGCGGCGACAGGATATAGGTAACGGGAGTTCTACAGATTCGATAATTCGGATCGCGATCGATAGAGGCTAACGGGCAATCAGCGGGCGATCGCTCAGGTTGATGCCCTAATGACTTTTGCGTTCCGCCCAAAGTGAACAGAAGTGAGAACGATCGCCAATACCAAAAACATCAATGGTGAAATCTGCTCTCTGAACAGAATTGAAGATGCAAAAAACGTTACAAAGGGCTGCAATAATTGCAACTGTCCAATCTTGGCGATCCCGCCCATTTGCAACCCTCTATACCAAGCAAAAAACCCCAAAAACATACTAATGACGATGAGGTAGATAAATCCTACCCAGGCAGGCGGCGCATTGTATTGAGCGTTCATTTCAGCACACAGCAGCGTGACGGGTACAGTAATGGGAAGGGAAATGATTAATGCATAGCAAATCACTCGCCAGCTTCCTAACTCCTTTGCTAGCCGCGCCCCTTCTGCATAACCGATCGCCGCGCTCACCACAGCTAGCAATAGCGCCACATCTGCAATGTGCAAAACGCCGCCGCCCATATAAATCGAGTAGCTGACAATCGTGGCGCTCCCAATTAACCCGGCAACCCAATAGCCCACAGAAGGTTTTTCTTTAGCTAACAGCACGCCAAATAATGCTGTAAACAGGGGAATTAACCCCGCAATAATGGCGCCATGAGAAGCGGGAACAGATTTCATGGCATAGGCACTAAAAAAGGGAAAGCCAAAGACTACACCTAATGCCACGATCGCCAGTCTCAAAAGCTGCTGTTTGGTGGGTATTTTACTGCGGGTTGCGATCAACAAAATTAGCCCTAATATGCCAGCAATCACGGCTCGTCCTAACCCCACTGTGACAAATCCAAACAAGGGAACTGCGGCTTTAGTTGCGGGTAACGTTAGCCCAAATGCTGCCACGCCCAGCAGTCCCCAAAGATAAGCCTGTGTTTCGTGTTTCATAGAATCGTGTTTCATGGAATCGTGTTTCATGGAATCGTGTTTCATGCATAGTAGCGACGCTCTAGCCAAACTCGGGCTTCGTGGGCGGTATTAAAAGCGTGAGTCTTGCCGGACGTGGGATCGTAGATTTCTAGATAGGAATATCCTTGGCGATCGCGTCGATGAAAAACTTTGGGTTCCCGGTTGCCAGCCCGATCGCCAGATACAGCATTGACCAGTTTTTGAACTATTTCACTCAGCCCAAACCTTTTCCAGGGTAGCACTGCTGGAGTTGCACGCTCAGCTTCTTTAGAGCGAATAGACGGCAATAAATTCTCTAGTTTCATTAAACAATCCCTCCGATTTCACCAGCCTCTATAGTGAGCGATTTCTCTTGACCAAAACAGATGCAATTAAGCTAAATTGTTACGGGTACAGTTAGAATTTTTGAAACTGTTATGGTCTTAATGACGCGCAACTGTATAGGTCGATACGAAAAAACTGGAGTTGAGCCGCATGGTCAAGGTCAAACTGATTGAAGAATCGCAAGATCAAAATTTGTATGAGCAGGTTGCCGATCGCATTCGTGGACTCATTAAAGAGGGGACGCTGCAACCCGGCGATCGCCTTCCGTCAGTTCGTAAACTCCGCGAACAATGGTCGGTCAGCGTCTCAACTGTCCTGGAAGCCTACCGACTTTTAGAAGACCGAGGATTCATTAGTGCCCGTCCGCAATCGGGCTACTACGTCAAGCAGCCCGTCCAACCCTCCGTAGCACCTGCCGAACCTAATTCTTCTACTCCGTCTCGCAAAGCGCATCATGTTGATACCTCCCTCGCCTTTCAAGTCAGCATGACCTGCCGTGATCCTAAAGTTCTCAAATTAGGCGGTGCTATTCCCGCCTGCGAACTTCTACCGATCGCCGCCCTCAATCGGCTGATGGGGCAAGTGTTGCGAAATCATCCCCATATGTCCCATTCCTACGATGTACCCCCCGGTTGCGAACCCCTGCGTCATGAAGTGGCTAGGCGCTTGTTAACCGCTGGCTGTTCGGTCAGCCCTGATCACATCGTGACCACGAATGGAACGTTTGAAGCCGTTTATTTATCCCTCAAGGCGGTGACCAAACCCGGCGATACAGTGGCAGTCGAATCTCCTACTTACTACGGTCTGCTAGAAGCCCTAGAAGTGTTGCATCTCAAGGCATTAGAACTCCCTACCCATCCCCGCGAAGGCATGTCTTTGACCCACTTAGAGGCGGCGCTAGAGAAAAAGCAAGTGGCGGCTTGTGCCCTGGTTTCCAACTTCAGTAATCCGCTGGGAAGCTGTATGGATGACCTTAAGAAAAAGCAGTTAGTTGAATTAATTACGCAGTACCAAGTGCCGCTAATTGAAGATGACATCTACGGTGATCTTTATTTTGAGGGAACTCGCCCCAAAGCACTCAAGGCGTTTGATCGAGAAGGACTGGTTTTGTACTGCGCTTCGTATAGCAAAACTTTGTCGCCTGGTATGCGAATTGGTTGGGCGTTACCGGGACGATATCAGGCAAAAGTAGAACAATTAAAGTGGGTGATTAACCAAACAACGGCGATCGCGCCTCAGCTAGCGATCGCGGCATTCCTTGCCAACGGCGGCTACGATCGCCATCTTCGCCAACTGCGCCACGCTTACCAAAGCCAAATGGCACTCATTACCCAAGCCATCTGTACCTACTTTCCCGCAGAAACCAAAGTCACGCGCCCCACGGGTGGACAAGTTCTCTGGGTAGAACTTCCCCCCGGATTTGACTCGGTGGTTCTGTTTCAAGAAGCTCTTCAACAGCATATCAGCATTGCTCCTGGCGTTGTTTTCTCGGCATCGGGGAGCTACCGTAACTGTTTTCGGCTCAACTGCGGTCTGCCCTGGTCTGCTGAAATTGAGCGAGCCATGCAGACATTGGGATATTTGATTAAGCGGCTGATTTAAGGGGCGCTGTTTCTATTTCGGCGACGGCGATCGGCATTACTTATTTGCCCGTAGACGGATGGATTAAAGGCTACCTGTGCGTGGCAAATGATTTCTGGGCGTTAAGACAGCAGACGGATAGTTCCAGCGATCGCCTGTGAATCTTTCGCAGGGATTTCCTGCCGGTCTCTCGAAGAACTCGCCCCCTGTTGCAATTGATCAAGGTTCAGTAGAAAGAACGGCGGCTCATTCTCAGATATCGTAATCAGCGCACTAACGCACTGAATACTCCCTTCTGCCAAGTAAATCGCTGGGACAGGCGCAAACGCGGACTTTGGAACGCGCCGAAGCATAGGGGGCGAATCGATAGGAACCCCGATTAGTGCTCCTTGAATATCTTCTACAATAATGAGGTGGCGCTGATTTTCTGGAACGGGTGGAGGAGAGGTTTGTACTGGTGAATCGCCACCTCCAGGTAACGCAGGCATTAATGATAAATTAACTGCATTACCAAACACCCGGCGTTCGATATCAATGACCGGAATTTCCCGATCCTGATAACGGGTGAGACTGATACCCCCTTGAGGTGCGCCATAGACTAAGCCCAAAGGAATCACCTTTTGGGCGAATTGAATCAGAACCGCGAACCACTCTTGACGCATCCGAAATACAATCAGTTTTTGAAGAGGTTCAGCTCGCCGATTAGCAAGCCGTTGAGAGATTCGAGACATGTAAAGAACGCTCCTAGACCGCAGTCAGTTGCTTTAAAGTTTGTAGCAATGCCTGCTCATTATAAGGCTTGGAGAAGTAGGCAGTTGCACCCAAACTCATGGCTAACTGTCGGTGTTTCTCACCGCTGCGGGAGGTCAGCATGGTGACTGGAATTTGCTCGAAGCTGGAGTCGGCTTTGAAGCGGGCTAAAAAACCAAATCCATCTAAGCGAGGCATTTCAATGTCACAAACGACAGCCTGAACGGTTAAGCCAGCCGAGAGTTTATCCAACGCATCCTGTCCATCTTTGGCTTGTGCCACCTGATAACCTGCCTTTTCTAGGGTAAGCGCCAAGAAGCGGCGGACGTTGATAGAATCATCGACTACTAAAATGGTGGGATTGCGATCGCCATGAACCACAGGCGGCTTGGGGCTGGAGGCTGGAGGTAAGCTCTGGGGCGCTTGTCTAGAATCGACGCGGGCGCGCTCGCAGCCAGCAATCCAGCGAAGCAGTTCTGAGATATCGACTAAGGGGACGATGCGCCCATCGCCCAAGATGGTGCAGTTGGAGAAGCCAGGCGGCATGGGCAGCAGACCTTCAACTTTGCGAATGGCAACTTCTTGTTCGCCCCAAGAGCGATCGATTTCTAGCCCTACGACCTGGTTACCTTGGTTTAATATCAGCACAGTCGGCACGTTGACTGAGGCTGGGGTTTCCATGCCGTCGAGTTGGCGGGGACAGTTGAACTCTAACCATTCTGATAGGCGAACCAGCTGCACTACCAGACCTTCCCAATTAAAGACTTCGCTGCCTGCCATCAGCATGACTTGCTCAGAGGGTAACAGCACCATTTCTTCGAGCAAGTCGATGGGGAACGCCAGCAGCATTCGATTGCTTTCGGCAATGAGGACGCGGCTAACTGTTAGGGTAAAGGGGACAGATAAGGTGAATGTGGTGCCGATTCCAGGTTCGGTGGCGACAGTGATTTCACCTTGAATTTGCTTGAGGCGATCGCGCACCACATCCATCCCGACACCGCGTCCTGATAGGGCAGTCACTTGATCTGAGGTGCTAAACCCTGGCTCAAAAATGAGCGACAGCAAGTCATCTTTACTGGCTGCTGCTAGTAAAACTTCATCTAAACCCATTTGTCGAGCTTTGGCGCGCACCTTGTCTAGAGGAATGCCGTTGCCGTCGTCTCGAACGGTAATAACGGTGCGATTATTGCGATGTGCGGCACGGATTTCAATCAGACCTTCTTCAGGTTTATCCCGTGCTGCGCGGATTTCTGTCGCTTCGATACCGTGATCAAAAGCATTCCGCAAGATGTGCATTAAAGGTTCATTTAATGCCTCTAAAATATTGCGATCGACCAGGGTATTGCCGCCGCCAACCTTGAGCTGGACAGGTTTACCATGTTGCAAGGATAGTTCGCGCAACGCTCTAGGGAAGCGATCGAGTACGTCTGATAGGGGGCGCATTCGTAGTTTGGTCAGCTTGTTCTGAAGTTGCCTAGAGGTTTTGCTAAGGTTGCGAGCAGTTTGGTCTGAATCATCTAGACTCAGTTCAATGTCTGTCGTCACTTCTTGGATCTGAACGATCGTTTCCATTACTTCTTGAGAAAGCAAATGAAGATCGCTGTAGCGATCCATCTCCAGCGCATCAAACGAATTGCCTTGCAGGTCTTGCAGTTGAGCCAGGGAGTTTTGCAAATATTCGTTAGAGGGTAACAGGCTATCCGATGCGCCAGTTTTATTGTTGCCGTGGATCGTTAAAATCTCAAAATCCTGGTTGGGTGCAACCGTATCATACGAATCGCGCAGCAATACATTGGATTGATCCAAGATTTGAACGCGATGGCTTAGAGATTTAATCAGGCTGCGCAGACGCCCCAAATGTAGATCAAGGGCGTTACGTTCAATGGTTAACTCGCCAAATAAATCGTTGAGTTGGTCGAGCTGTTTGCTAGGTACCCGCACCGTACTCTCTGGCGATTCTGGGGGAGAGTGTTGAGGTAAATCAGGCACAACTTCTGTAATGCGCATCTCTGGCACTCGGCGTCGGCGTCTTGGGTTGGGCTGAAGCGCGGTTGCAGCGTTCATCGAATCGGTGAGTATCTTTTCATCGATCGCTTCGCCAATCAGTTCATCAATAGATTCATCAATAGATTCATCAATAGATTCATCAATAGATTCATCAATAGATTCATCAATAGATTCACCGATCGGTTCAGGCGATCGCGCTTCTGTGTAGATCGGTGAATTGAGTTCAGTTTGATGATGTTCTTCAAACGCTTCGCCCAATGAATCAAAAACAGGGGCGTCTGCTTCTTCCTCTATCCAATTAACAAAAACAGGGGCTTCGGTGGGTGCAGTAATGGGGCGGGGAGAGACGGCAAAGCTGGCTTCGATGGCAGTGGGCAAGGTATCCAAATTTCCAGTCAGAACCAGGGCTTGCGATCGCCGCCAAGCCGCCAATGCCAGTCCGGCAATTTCTTCAATCTGGTCGGGAGCTGCTACTAAGTGATCAGCCACCGATTCGCACAGTCGAATAAATGGGGTGAGCTGAAGCATTTCGCCTAGTCCACCGAGTTCCTGTGCCAAAATTTCGACTTCTTCGCGCAGGCAAGGGTCATGGGTTTCTACGACCGATTCTAAACGCTGTAAGCAGCCATCTACTTCGGTTTCAAACAATAGCCGCAAAACATCTTGCCCATCTTCAGGAGCCAGCATAGAACTAGCATCTTCGGCTTGCGGTTCGCCCAGGCGTTCGTAGAGTTGTTCAAAAATCGGAGCGGCTGCATCGCTCAACCAATCTAGATCAGTGGGAATGTTTTGGCGATCGCCCTCAATCACTTGATTTAAGCAATCCACCCCAGAGAGCAACAAGCCCTCCAGTGCCCCATCAATTTTAATGGTTTGACGCTGGATTTTCAAGACCTTAAATGAGTCTTCTAACCGATGCGCCAACTGGCTCAAAATGTCGTAACCCATCATGCCTGCGCCCCCTTTAATAGAGTGCGCTGCTCGTAGTGCCGCATTGATGCGATCGATATCAACACCGCTGTTCGACAAACCCATCACCGCAGATTCCAATGTAACCAGGTATTCCTGGGCCTCATCGAGAAACTGGAGCCTAATTTCAAGTTCCCTATCCTGTGACATAGCGGTTGTGAATAAAGGATATGTTGGCTGTGTAGAAGGACTGTGTAACGGGTATCATTCTTCTTCTCCGACTTCAAACGCGCCTACCGATTCTTGTAACCCCTGAGCAATCTCTGCCGTTTGACGAATGGCAGCAGAAACCTGACGAGAAGAGTCAGAGGTACGCTCAGACACATGGGCAACTTCCCGCATCAGCTTAGAAACCGAAGCAGATGTTTGCACCTGTGAAGCTGTCGCATCAGAAATAGATTGCACCAATACATCAATTTGGCGAGATACTTCCACAATTTGGGTCAAGCTCTTTTTCGCATCTTCAACACGGTGAGTTCCCTCAACCACTTGAGCGGTGCTTTGTTCCATCGCCTCGACCACCTGGTTGGTTTCCCGTTGGATGATATCAACGATTTTTTCAATCTCTTGAGTAGCGGCTGCCGATCGCGCTGCCAGTTCTCCCACTTCTTCGGCAACGACCGCGAAACCTTGCCCTTCTTCTCCAGCCCGAGCTGCCTCAATCCCTGCATTGATGGCTAGAAGGTTGGTTTGCATGGCAATTTGGTTAATCAGTGAAACCACTCTAGAAATTTGCTGGGACGATTCGCCTAAGCGCTTCACCTTCTTCGCCGTTTCACCCACCGTTTCACGTAAACCCAGAATGTTCTGCACGGTCAAGTCCATCGCATTGCCGCCCAGTTCTGCGGTTTCTGAGGCAGTGCGGGCAACTTTTGCTGCCTGTTGAGCGCTATCTGCAACGTGCTGAATCGATTGGGTCATTTGCTCTACAGTGTCGAGCGTGCGGGTGGTTTCTTCGGCTTGTTGTAGGGCATCTTCAGAAAGGCGGCGAACGGCGTCTTCGTTTTCGCCCAGGGAAGCACTCACCTGAATTGCTGATTGCTTCACCTGAGTAACGATTTGCCGCAAGCTTTCAATGATGGAGTTGAAGAAGTCGGCAACGGTGCCAATTTCGCCAGCAGTGACTTCTGCCCGTACCGTCAAGTCGCCGTGCGATGCGCCTTCTACTTCGCTCAGTAAATCGATAAGCTGGCGCTGAAGTTCTTCTTTCTGCTGCCGCCGATCTTCAGACAGGATCTCCGTCTCCATGCGAGCGTTTTCCCGCTGGTTGAACAGGTCTGCTTGTTCGATGGCAAATCCTAGCTGTACAGAAACCTGACGGCAGAAGTTGATGTCGTAATCTTCCCAGATCCGAGGCCCTGAACATTGGTGGGTGACCAATAATCCCAACAGCTCATCTCTTTTAAGAATGGGGACAACCAGGTTGGCTTTCACCTGAAAAGGTTCTAGTTGACGGAGATGGCACTCGGTCAACCCAGCGTTGTGAATATTTTCTGTCGCTTGAATGCGACCCTTGCGGTATTTATCGAGATAGCTCTCCAGGAAGCAAGGATCGGTAATTTCGGCGTTCAAGGCGATCGGGTAGCCCGGTTCTACTGATTCGGCAACAATTGTGCCAGAGCCATTGGCATCGAAGAGATAAACAATGACCCGATCGGCGGCTAAGCTTTCTCGTACTTCTCGGGTAACGACTGCAAAAATTTCGTTGCGATCGCTATGTTGCCGCATCCGCCCGGTCAGGTCAGCCAGCAGGGTGGCTCGTTCAGCCTCTTGTTGCAAATACAAGGCTTGGTTCTGAAGTTTTTCTTCAGAGATGCTAACGTTCTCTGCCAAGTCGTTGAAAGATGTTGCTAGTTCACCCACTTCGTCATAGGCAAAGACTTCGGCGCGGGCTTGGCGATCGCCCCTTGCAAATTTTTGAGTGACCCGCCGCAAATTTTCTACTGGCTTGGCGATCGAGCGACTCAGCAAGCCTCCCAACAAAATATCGCCGACTATCGCCAGGGAAGCAATGCCGAACTGCCACGCCAAGCTATTTCGCAGCATATTGTTGAGTGCTACTTCAGGAGTGCCTCGCACCAAAATGCCGATCGGTTGCCCCTTGGCATTCGCAATGGCTTTAGCCGCTACCGTATGAGTTCTTCCTTCAATATCTACCCGCTGAACCACAGCATCTCCAAAAGCTTGCTGAGGTTTTAATGCATCTGCGGCTTGTTTCAGAATACGCTCGTCAGAGAGTGTAACGTTAGTTCGAGCTTGCTCCATCTTGCCTGACTCGCCCAAATTTAGGCTAGTTACCAAAACAAAGTCACCCGAGGCAGCACGCTGATAAACAGCGCTATATCCGTCTTCCAATGCTTCTAATGTATCTTTTACCACAGGCAGTTTAACCACATCGCCTGCGACTAATACGCCTATGACTGCCTGTGTGTCTGGGCTGCGGACGGGAGTGAGCACATAGCGAATGAGGACATCTTGATTGGCTAAACCCGCCGCTGATGGGGGTGATTCTTTTTGTAGTTCCGCTCCTCTTACCAGAGTGCTGACTCTGAGGGGGTTGGGGTTGGCAAGAACCGCAGAAACTAAGCCGTCGGGGTCAAAGCGTTCGCCTGTGCGATCGGCATTGGCATTGGCAATAATTCGTAAATCGGTTCCAACTAGCGTGGCATACTCAATGTTGCGAGCCGTAACTTCACTTGCCAGAGTCGCTTTTGCCTGTCGGCGCGATTCCATCGAGACCCCGCGATCGCTAGCAGCTTCTTTGGCGGTTGTCACAATAATGGGGTTTTCTGCTTGTCCTCGAAAGCCAAACCCCATCTGATTAATGCGGGTGTTGTACGTAATTTTGGAGACATTTACCTCAGCTTTGGCTTGGTTTGCCAGTTGAGTGCGTCCCCCCACAACTATCAGCAATGAGCCAACGCCCACCAAGCCTAAGATTGACAGCGCTTCGGAGGTGAGTAGTGCGAAAAGTTGCTTACGTCCAACGGGCAACTGATAGAACCATTTCATTAGAGAGGATTGGGTTTCAGAAGAATTTGAAACTCCTCGATACTGCAAATTTGGCGGCTTTTTGCCATTAGATTTGATCGTTTCACTGGGTTCGGAAAGGACAAGAGACTCTTCCGAGTCGCGCTCATATTTGTTGGCTTGACGGGGTTGGATGGTCATAGAGACGCCTCGTAGCGTAAGGGTGGTAAGGGTAGACGGGGCTAATAAATGTCTGAATAGGAGGAGGGGGCTTAATTTAGGGGGGTATTTCCTTGAAGCAGGGCAGATTGAGCGATCGCCTCTGGGTCTAAAACCAGCAAAACTTCCTGTTTTTGTGGCTGCAAAATACACCCTCGCAAATAGGGCACCAGGCTAGAAGTAACTTGCCCCTGAGGAGGCTGAATGTCTTCGGGCTGAAGCCGCGTAATGCCCTCGACTTGCTGAACCGCAAAACTAATCGAAATGATGCCGACCTGCACCAGAATTAGCGTGTGTTGCTGGGTATTGGAGTCGAGGGCGGGTAAGCCTAAAAGCTGCGGCAAATCAACCACCCAAGAAATGCGGCTGCGGCGGTTGGTCAGTCCCAAAATGGGCGCAGGCATATTCGGCATGGGGGTTAGCCGTCGAGTTGGTAAAACCAGCGCCTCTTGCACATGGCGCATGGAAAATACCGCTGGCGTTTGGCGACCCAACTGAAACTTAAGGTAAGCTTCGCCCGCAGATTTATGCGATCGGGCAGGCAGAGCGAGGGCTGAAAGGTTCATAGGAATTAGCCTGTAACAGATTTAACGGCACGTACCAATTGTTCGCGGGTAAAGGGTTTGGTCACGTAAGCATCTGCACCTTGCTTCATGCCCCAGAGGCGATCGATTTCTAAATTTTTAGAAGAACAAATCACAATGGGAACTTTTTCAGTCGCGGGATGTTTTTTTAAGCTACGGCACAGCTCAAATCCGCTCATTCCGGGCATTACTACATCGGTGACAACGGCGTCAGGACGTTGCTCAACGGCTTTAGTGAGCGCCTCTTTTGCACTCTGGGCAGCAATGACGGTGTAGCCACTTTCTCGGAGGTAGTGGCTAATCAGTTCCATTTCGGAAGGGGTGTCTTCAACTAGTAAAATCGTGCCCATGAAATTCCGTTTGTCCTCGTTCACTTTAATTAACCTGAAATGGTTCTTAACTGCGATCGCTAATTCAAGTGTTTAAACACCATCTTGACTAAATCAGGTTGAGTAAAGGGCTTAGTCAAATAGCCCGATGCACCGACTAGCCTTGCTTTGGCGCGATCGATAAAGCCCGTGTTGCTGGTCACCATGACGACGGGCGTATTTCTAAACGCAGGATGTTTACGCACTAGAGAACAAAGCTCATAGCCATCTAAGTTGGGCATTGTCACGTCTAGCAAAATCAAATCGGGTTTGCTCCGAATAATTTGCATTAAAGCTTTCACCGGGTCATTAATCATGATGATGTTAATGCCCTTGTCGTTGAGGAAAGAATTAATAGCGTTGAGTACAGTGGGGCTGTCATCAATGCAAGCAATGGTGTGGGTGATCTGTTCGGGCGGCGCACTCTGAGACGCACCCGAACCCAATGGACTGAAGGCGCGAGCGCGGGGCTGCTCAATCGTGGGGCGATCGAGTGTGGGGCGATCGCCATTGGTTGGCAAGTAGGCGCTCCGACGAGGAATGCTTGCCCGCTCTGGGGCAGTAAATCCCTGCTCCAATACCTGATGGCGGCGCAGTTGGTTTTGACACTGATCGACTAAGCTCACCAAATTCAATCGGCAGAAATGAGGAAACTCGCTGAGTTGATCCCGCTCAATAAATTCGTAGCTGCCTTCCTGCACTGGCAAGAACGCCTCTAGCGTCTCCTTTGAAAGTTCTTCGACTAGCACGGCAGCTTGGTCGGGGCTAAGATGATGTTGCTCAACCAACCAGCAAATGGCGCGATAGTCGTTATTTGGGGAAGCTTCGTTGTGAGCGGATGCTTCAAAGAGGAGCCGCACCTGCACTCGGACTGCGCTCACCAAGCTAGGAATGCGAATACTCAATCGTCTGAGCTGGCGATCGAGCCGCCCAAAGGGATCGAGGGAACTGGATGCGTAGATGAGACTGCCTTGGTTTAAGTAAATTGCCCAAGACACCTTCCCGCTGACGGCTCGGAAGCACCCACTTAATTGCCTGCTGGCTAACTGTTCTAGCAGGCTAGGCGGCTGCAATTTTTGGGAAGACTCGTAGCTGCTCGTAGTATTCATGGGATTGATTTGCGATTGGATGAGATGTGCAGAGAATGCCTAGCCTGATAGCAGCGTTGCCATGCTGCCTATCAAAGGATTTGGAAAAACCCTGCCCCTGAATGGGCATAGAGATAGAGCAACGGAACGGTAGACTTTAGCTCTCCATCACAGAAATTTTCTGAAACAGATGAGCGATCGCCCTCCTATCCGCGTAACTTCCCAAGGCTTAGACGTAAAATGCACCCCAATCAAACCGCAGACTTCATCACCTGTGATGAAAGTCCTGACTCTTGAACAAACGCACCCAATGTTAAAAAGTTACCCATACCCTTCTCTGCTTCTAGGCGCATCCCATGCACCTGCTAGTTTTCGCGATCGCACCAGCCGTGCCACCTTTAGAGTCAGGGTAACTAATTTGACAAAAATCTTTGGTACTATTCCCTCACAATACCCGATTTTCTCTAGGTGTCTGTTGCAGGTTCGTAAAGATTTGCCGAAAGAGTATCAAGGAAAATTTGAACGTACCCCCAATCTTAAGCACGAGTACCGATACATGTAAAGGTGTATTTCTAAGTTTCCTCTAATTTATAGGTGCTTATAGAACCCATTTGACATCTTTCTGGTCATTGCGAACTGCTGAAAGGGCGCGGCATTTGCCTCAACATTTTGGCAACCTAAGGGATCTGCATTGAAATAAAGTCCCAATAGGATGCGTTAGCTTTCTAGCCCCCTAAATCCCCCAATTCTGGGGGACTTTGAAAGGCTCGGAAGTCCCCCAGAATTGGGGGATTTAGGGGGCGGATCGGGACGTTATTTCATTGCTACTCCCTAACCTAGATTCTGGTGCAAATGCTGCGCCCCTATCGCTCAACCGTCGTCAAAGATATACCTTAAGCTGAATTTTGATTAGATCTCAAATGGGTTCTATAGATACAGGGCAGGATTCTTCGTAAGAGGCTTAAGTAAAAAAACATACTTTGACAGTTGTGGATATCAACTACATTCTAACTGATGACCGATAAGGATGAATCATAGGATAGGTATAGATAAAAATTCTCTCTCTTCATAGAAAATTTAGATAAAAGATTAATCTAAGTGTTCTTTCTACTGTTTAACAATCTTCAAATTTTTTCAGGTATCTTTAAAATTGCCGCCCTTTGTGTAATTTCTGTAGGTTTGATTGACAGTAATCATTACAGTAATTAACCGCATTAACATAGAGAGACTAATGAGGGGTGTCTATGGATTAGCAGTATCTGTAGATTGCAGTATCTGTGGATTAACATTGATGCAATGCTGCGGCTAAGGTTAGAACCCGAACCAGCCTGCCAAGTTTTAAGCGTCCGCTCCTTCTTCGTTACTAGGGTCGAGCGATCTTTCATTAATTCGTCAAGGGAAAATAAATTGTGAATCAGCCGAACGTTCAAGAATTAGCCAAACAACTTGCTGCCCAAACTAAAGCTGAACAACTGAACCGGTTGAAAAAAGAGGTTTATAGCTGGAATGAATGGAGAACATTAAACCAAAATATTGGGATCGATTTAGTTGGCGTCAAGCTTGTGGGAGCTAAGCTGCTAGGGCTTGATTTTGCGGAGGCAGATCTGCGGGAAGCAGATCTCAGCAAAGCGGATCTCAGCGGTGCCAGCTTCGTCAACAGTTACTTAATTGGCACTAAACTCAACGGTGCCGATTTGACCGGCACTGATTTTCGGGGTGCCGAGTTGAGCCTCGCTCATATGCAGGACGCGGACTTACGAGGTGCAGATCTGCGGGGCGCTAACCTCACAGGCGCTGATTTGCGGGGCGCTGATTTGCGGGGCGCGGACTTCAGTTTGGCAGACCTCAGTATGGCAGACCTTAGTATGGCAGATTTGCGCGGGGCAGATATGGGAGAAACTCGTCTGAGCGGGGCAAATCTGAGTCGGGTGAGCGCTGCCCAAACAATCTTTTGCGATAATTTAGGGCTGTCAGATGATCTGAAATCTAGTTTGGCAGAACAAGGAGCGATTTTTACAGACTCTCTGGAGATGTGATGGCGATCGCTAGGCAGTAAAAAGTCTAACTGAGATCTTGCACCTTGCTCAATAACCCGCCCTCGAATGAATTCAGGGCTAATAGACAAAACCCATTTCAATGGGTTGAAAACCTGACCTGCCAAGCTCTTGAGTCCTTTGAAACGGACTCTGAAGATTAGCCCGCAATTGATTGCAGGGCGGGTGTTGCTAGTGATGCAAAATCTCAGCTAATGCACCATAAAAAAGCAGGCACAAACCATCAGCATTCAGAGCTGGGTCATTCCAAAATCTGAATGCAAAGGCTTCGTCCTTAAAGGATGTCTGAAACGTCGTAGATGTGACATCCGAGAGTCAGGGCTCGGCATTCGCACGACCATTTTTCGGTGTGTCCGAGAACTTTTTGACCTAATGCCACGCCCCTACAAATGATTGGCGATACTTTTCAGACATCCTCTTAACGGGTATTTGCAATGACTGATCCCCAATGGGGATTACAAAGTCTGAGTCATGAATTTAATGACTGCATGGCTGACATAATCTGCTTCTAGGTGGGTCATGCCCGATCCTAATGGTAGCCTGACTAAGCACTCGCTGACCCGATTCGTGACGTCTAAATTCTCCACTGTCCGACCGTATTTCAGCCCTGCTGGAGAACTGTGGAGTGGAACATAGTGAAAGGTCGATTGAATGCCTTTGCTCTTCAGATCAGCCATGAGGGCTGTTCGAGTTTCGAGGTCTTTGAGCAACAGCGAGTAGATATGACCATTCTGTTGACAGTGTTCTGGAACCATAGGGCGGCGAACTAGTCCCAGGGCTTCTAGTTCCATGAACTGTTCATGGTAGTAATTCCAGATATCGAGGCGACGTTGTAAAATGTAGTCGGATTGCTCAAGCTGTGCCCAGAGGAATGCGGCAATAATATCGCTGGGTAAGTAAGATGAACCCACGTCAACCCAGGTGTACTTATCTACCTCACCTCGGAAAAATTGGCTGCGATTGGTGCCTTTTTCGCGGATGATCTCGGCGCGTTCTAAAAGCTGAGGATCATTAATTAGCAGCGCGCCACCTTCGCCGGAAACAATGTTTTTGGTTTCATGGAAACTGAGGGCAGCCATGTGCCCCATGCTGCCAACCGGTTTGCCTTTGTATTGAGTACAAATGGCTTGGGCTGCGTCTTCGATAATTATCAGATTGTGGTTATCGGCGATCGCCTTAATGACATCCATTTCGCAGCTCACCCCCGCATAATGAACGGGGGCGATTGCCTTGGTCTTTGAGGTAATCGCGGCGGCAATTTTCGACTCATCTAGGTTGAATGTATCCGGACGGATATCGACGAAGACTGGAACAGCACCTCGGAGTACGAAAGCATTCGCCGTTGAAACGAAAGTGTAAGAAGGCATGATCACCTCATCTCCGGGCTGAATGTCTGCCAGGATGGCTGCCATCTCTAAAGCGGCAGTGCAAGAGTGGGTAATGAGCGCGCTTTCACAGCCGGTTTGCTGCTCTAACCAGGTTTTGCACAACTTTGTGAATTGACCATCGCCAGAAGTTCGCCCACTGGCGATCGCTTCGCGGATATATTCCAACTCTAAATTGCTGGTCAAAACCTTGTTGAAGGGAACAGTCAATTGGTTCTCACCAGGGATCTGAGGCAATGAGATCGCTGCCAAGTTAGAAACGTATACCATACGGTTACTGTAAAATACATCATTAGGGGTAATGAAAGGCATATTGTGCGCGTCCTTCTTAAGATATAAACTCCGAGCGATGTCAAACTGTCAAACTCGATGAGACTTTAAAAAAATAGAGAGATCCATAAGTGCAGGTCTGCAATCCCTGCCAAGAAAAGTCAAAATTGCTGTCTAGAGCCTCTCAACACTGAGTTTCGTGAAAAATATGTAGATATTTAGACTAACTAATCTTAAATGAATACGCTAGGGGCTTCATTAAGTCTTTGCCAAACTCGGTTTAATTGGTTTAAATCATGAGCTTTGCATAAAGTTACGCAGATGGGCTTTAGAGGTACGGCTACTAGATGTTCAAGCCCCCTGGAATAGGTCTTTATCCTTTGTTCTGCGCATTACGTTGGGTTTTACCTATCGTACTGAGTAAGATAGGTAAAACCCAGGCTAAACCTTGTTTTTAACTAAGTCTATTGATGTTCTCGTTACCTAGTTTTTTAATTGATTTTTAGTTGATTAATGCGTTCACAATATCGTTCTTAAAATACTCTCTTATTCGTTAGTCTTCTGAGTCAAAAACTCGCTGATGCGAAGATAACTAAAACCTTACTGTGTTCTATTGGCGTGCATTAAGGTTCAGAACCTTCTATCCTGACAGAGGGGTTGTTGGAGTCGATAAAATTAAACCTATGGCTGACTTAATATTACATTGGCATCGTCGTGATCTGCGTATTGCAGACAACATTGCCTTAACCTCTGCTCGCAGAAGAAGTTCTAGGGTTGTGGGGGTCTTTTGTCTTGATCCAGGCATTTTACAACGAGATGATGTCGCCCCTGCTAGGGTGACCTACCTGATTGGAAGTTTGCATAAATTGCAAGAAAGCTACCTGCAAGCAGGCAGTCAACTTTTGATTTTCCAGGGTTTGCCGCCTGAGGTTTTGCCCGCAATCGCCATAGGTCTGGGGGCAAAGGCAGTGCTGTGGAATAAAGACGTTGAGCCTTACTCAAGGGAGCGCGATCGCATTGTTGCGGCTACCCTCCGTGAGGCGGGCATTGAGGTGGAGACATTCTGGGATCAGCTATTGCACGCGCCCAAGGAAGTGATGACGGGTGCAGGACAGCCTTATACCGTCTACACACCCTTTTGGCGCAACTGGAATGCTCGACCTAAAGCTAAGCCCGTTGAACCGTTGAAAAATGCTGAAGGGTTAAATGATGCCGAGCAAAAGTTGGCTGAAACAATAGGCGCGATCGCCCTTCCCTCTGCCCAAGATTTAGGGTTTGGGTGGGATAATGAGCTGCCATTGCATCCGGGTGAACAGGCAGCACAAGAATGTTTAGATCGGTTTTGCGATCGCGCCCTTAGCGAGTACGACGAGCAGCGCAATTTCCCTGCCGTTATGGGTACCTCGCAACTGAGCGCCGCCCTAAAGTTTGGCACCATCGGCATTCGCACCGTTTGGGCAACTTCTCAAGCAATTTACGAAGACAGCCGCAGCGATGAAACCCGCAACAATATTCAGACCTGGCATCAAGAGCTGGCTTGGCGCGAGTTTTATCAGCACGCCCTGTACTTCTTCCCAGAACTGGCAGAAGGGGCTTATCGTTTGCCCCTCAAAACTTTTCCTTGGGAAGGAAATCCCGCTCACTTTCAGGCATGGTGCGGTGGCATGACGGGCTACCCGATTGTAGATGCGGCAATGCGCCAGATGAATGAAATAGGCTGGATGCATAATCGCTGTCGAATGATTGTCGCTAGCTTTTTGACCAAAGATTTGATCCTGAACTGGCAGCTAGGAGAGAAATACTTTATGCAAAAGCTAATAGATGGTGATTTGTCTGCCAATAATGGCGGCTGGCAATGGAGCGCTTCTAGCGGCATGGACCCCAAGCCTTTGCGAATTTTCAACCCGGCTAGCCAAGCTCAAAAGTTTGATGCTGATGCTGAATATATTCGGCAGTGGCTGCCAGAATTGCGAAGTTTAGACACAGCAATGCTGGTGACGGGCATGATTCCGCAGGGCGATCGCGATCGGTGCCAATATCCCGCCCCCATTGTCGATCACAAAATTCAACAAGCCCGCTTCAAATTCCTCTACCAAAACCAAAAAATTCCCTCGTAAAGACGGTGCTTATTCTCCTCCGATGAAATGAGAGAAACGATCAAATCACTGAAACATCTATTGTCAAAGCGACCTCTTGCAACACTCCAAAGTCGGCTAGAAAGCCTCGATCTTCGCTGATATGGGGAAACTTAAGCTGCGAATCAAACATACCGCGATCGACCTGTCGCTGTCGCACCTGAGCAAAGCTGTCAGGTGCCAAAATTCGTAGGCAGGGCGGCGGCACCTGTCCCTTACGAACCGTAGCGTAAGGGTTGTTAAACTCGCCCATCCAATGTTCAAACCGCTCTAGAAACTTAGCGGGATGATCTAAAGTTTGTCCCAATGCCAGCTCTACATTCACCACATAACGAGCCGGACACTCAGTTTCAGATAATGTGATGCAGAAATCTTCTAGCCTCACGTTGAATTCTTGCTGGAGAGCTTGCATCGCTTGGGTGGCATGAAACTCTGTGGTTTTTTCAGTCGTTGAAGATAGCAATCCGCCCTGGCGATGCCGAAAAACAATCAAAGGAGCTTGCTCAAAAAAGCCAACGACTTCCACCACATCGCCAATGTCATACCGATAGAATCCGCTGTAGCTGGTGAGTAAAATTCGGTAGCGTTCTCCAACTTTTACCTCGCAGGGCAGCAGCGTTCGCGGATGCTCAACCTGCCATTGATCGGGGGGCAAAAATTCATAAAAGCCGCTTTCGATCGCCAAAATAGAGCCATCTTGATTAAAGTCAGGATAAACCCCAAACGTAGCTTCGGCCGACCCATAGACGCCGCCAAAGCTAGGGGTGTCGCCCAAATATTCTGAAAAGCGATCAAAGTAAAAGTCAGAGGTGCCGCCTCGGGCAGTGACGGTGTAAGACAGGTCTGCCCAAGCTAGTTGGGGCGTCAGTTTGCCTTCGGTTCGCAGAATCGCGCGGAGCTGTGCCGCGCGCTGAGGTGCGGATGTCCATTGCCGTTCTAACTGGATACGAAGCTGAGGATCAAGTTTCAGCCACGGGGCGATCGCTCCGCGTTGCAAATCTTCAATCAATGATTCTGCATACTGTTCTAAATAAGCACAAGTTCGCAGAAGCAACATGGGAAAGTTTGCAGTAATGCCCCGCATTTGAGGGTCACGCAGCGCAAACAGCAAACACACATAATGCCGCGCTAACGTATCGGCTATTTGCAGCGCAGCATAGGGTGGCGCTAGAAATTTCCCAAATAACAATCTGCCTTTGCGGATGCTGCCTACGCTGACGGGGCCATATTCAATGCCGCCGCTCGTGTGCCCTTGCAAAATAACAGAGTTCGTTAGCAGGGATTTGCCTAACTTAAGCTGGCGACGCTGCAATCCTTCAAACATAAACCCCATTGCTGCCAAATCTGCCCGCCGCAGGGTTCGCTGAAATCGCTGAGTGACGGGGACTTGTTTCTTCTTCCCCGTTGAGCCGCTCGTGAGATTGATATAGGTGACGCGATCGGGGGTGAGAACGTTGGGTTCACCTTGGGCAATGCGATCGGTGTACGGCTCGTAGCTGCTGTAGGGCAGAACGGGAATGCGATCGCGGAATTGATCTACCGTTTTAATTTCTTTTAACTGCCATTGACTTCCCAACTCTGTCGCCTGATGCGCTTGCAAAAGCTGTTGCAGAAATTGTTCTTGAGCCGCTTCCACTTGGAGGGTTTTTTTAACAAATCGCGCTTTAGCTTGCGCCGCGTAGGCGGCAATGAGGGGAATCAATAAATTTGCCATTGAGATTCTTTTCTTTTTAGCACAACGGATTATGGTTGATTCAGATCCCTTCTCACCTTTGCTTTCAGACAGTTTGTAAAGTGGTCACTCCTGCTAACGTTCCATGACCATTTCTTCCTCCATTCTAATTTCTTGCTCAATTTTTAAGCCCGCTAAAAGCTGACGATCTTCGCTAATGTGCGGAAATTTGAGCTGAGATTCGGGAATACCGCGCTGAACCATTTGTTGCCGAATCATGGCAAAACTACCAGGGGCAAAAATCCGCAGACGTGGGGGTGGCACTTGGTCGCGGCGTTTGACTTCGTAGGAGGTATGAATCGCTTTTAAGCGGCGATCGAACTGGGTTAAGAATGCCCTCGGATCTTTCAGCGGATGTCCTGGGATGAGTTCAATATTGACCCAATAATGGGCTGGAATTTCCTGTTCAGAAAGGGTTATGCAAAAATTTTCTAAGGGCATAAAGTCCTGCTGCAATTGCTGCATAACTTGTGTGACATGGAACTCGGTGGTCTTTTCGGTAGTCGAAGACAGCAAGCCTCCTAATCGATGGCGAAACACAATCAGCGGCGTCTGCTCGTAAAATCCTACGACTTCCACCACATCTCCAATGTCGTAGCGGTACAGCCCGTTATAGTTGGTCACTAAAACGCGATAGCGATCGCCAGTCATCAGTTCATGAGGCAACAGAGTTTGAGGCTGATTGGCTGTCCATTGGTCTTCGGCAATGAATTCAAAGAAGCCACTTTCGATCGCCAATATTGCCCCATCCTGGTTCAGGTCAGGGTACACGCCGAAGGTGGCTTCGGCTGACGCATAAATACCGCCAAAAATCGGCGTGTCGCCAAAATATGCCGGAAAGCGCTCGAAGTAAAAGTCTGATGTACCGCCTCTCGCTGTGATGATCAGGGAAAGATTTTTCCAGACTGCTTTAGGCGTTAATCGTCCCTCGGTTTTAAGGATTTGTCGCAGTTCTGCCGCTCGATGGGGGGCAGCAGACCAGCGCCGTTCTAGTCTGGCTCGAAGTTCAGGTTCGAGCTTAAGCCAAGGGGCGATCGTCCCGGTTTCTAAATCGTGGATTAGGTCTTCGGCGTTGCTTTCTAAGTAGTCACACAAGCGCAGCGCCAAGATTGGAAAATTTGCCCCAATGACAGCCGTATGGCGATCGCGTAGGGCAAATAAAAGGCAAATATAGTGCCGAGTTAAACTATCTGTGGGTAAAAGCGCTTCGTAAGGATGAGCAAAAATTTGTCGCTGAAACCCACTGCTCATGCGCAAGCTACCGACGCTGACCGGGCCATACTCAATGCCCGATCGAGTCCGTCCTAGCAACTGAACAGAACTGGTCAGAAGCATTTTGCCAATGGGCAGGTTCCGGCGGCGTAAAGCCTCCATGATAAAACCTGTGCTAGCTTGATTCGCTAGACCCAGAGAACGGCGCGATCGCTTTGTGACTGGAATCAGTTTCTGCTTGCCCGTCGAACCACTCGTCAAGTTCAAGTAAATTACCGGATCGGGCGTTAGAACATTCGCTTCCCCTTGCACAATCCGGTCAATGTAAGGCTCATAGCTGCTGTAAGGCAAAATGGGGATGCGCTGGCGAAATTGTTCTACCGTCTGAATCTCTGACAGCCCATACTTTTTCCCTAGCACCGTATCTTGATGCGCTTTCAAAAGCATCAATAAAAATCGTTCCTGTACTGCTTCTACCTGGCGTGTTTTACGAACAAAACCCATTCTGGCTTGTCCAGTAATACCTGCCAAAAGAGACATGATTAAATTTGCCATTCCGTACCCTACACCAATCCCTAGAATCATCCTTTAGA
>Ga0209181_10003546_pt1 | contig 23886 bp, 14 predicted proteins | sample MAT05_FD_187208 | JGI IMG/M metagenome (GOLD analysis project Ga0209181, IMG submission 187208) | Freshwater microbial communities from Lake Fryxell liftoff mats and glacier meltwater in Antarctica - MAT-05 (SPAdes) (version 2) | ecosystem: Environmental > Aquatic > Freshwater > Ice > Liftoff...
TGGTAGCCTCAACTTTCATCAAACATTCTCGTAAAATAATACTCAAGGTTTTTTCGACCGAAAATTATTCTATTCTAAAAATTTAGGCAAATGATTTCTGGGAAATACCTTACCGCCCGTCTGGGGGAAAGGGGGAATTCTGCAATGTGGCTATGAAAATCTATAAAGTGATTACTGAAAAACTTGATTTTTAGCTTTCTGAACCAAATTTTTTATCTGAAATAATGTTTGCGACTTTTGGGTTTAAATAAAACAAGAATTTCCGTAACCAAATAAATAAACAGCTGAATTTGAGGTGTTTTTGGGCAGTCTTCATTTTATCAGAAAGTAAATTAATAAGCCCGCAGCAATGGTCATAATAATTAAGGCTGCAAAACCTAAAATATTTATTGGTTTACTGTTTACGAACTTTCCCATAATTTTTTTATTATTGGAAATGTGGAGAATTATGGCAATTAAAACGGGAGCGGTTAAGCCATAGAGAATTGCTGTATAAATTAATGCTTGAATTGGTGAAATGCCTACATAATTAATGGCCAAGCCTAGTAATAATGAAATTGCTATTATCACATAAAAACCTTTTGCTTCATGAAATTTTTTATCAAGTCCTTGTTCCCAGCCAAATGTTTCGGTAAAGATGTAGGATAAAGAGCCACTCAATACCGGTATTGCAATTAATCCGGTGCCAATAACGCCAATTGCAAAGAGTAGGTAAGCTAAGTTGCCTGCCAAAGGTTTTAAAGCCATGGCAGCTTGTTCAACCGTGTCTATTTGGTGCACTCCTCCTTGATATAACACGGTACCCGTTGTTAAAATAATGAAGTACATAACAAAACCAGAAACCGTCATCCCAAAATCTACGTCCTGATTCATCGCATGAATCATTTTTTTATTAACTACTAAGTGGCTTTTCTTATTTTTCATTTCTTCTACTTCAACCGATGCTTGCCAAAAAAAGAGATAGGGAGAAATGGTTGTTCCTAATATTCCTACAATAATGGCGATAAAGTCTTTGTCAAATTTTATAGTTGGAATAAATGTAGCTTTCAATATTGCACTAATATCTTGTTTGTATAAGAAGGGAACGATGAAATAAACCAGCATAACGATACAAACATATTTCAAAACGGAAGCGATTTTATGATAAGGTAGGTAGATAATTAACCCCAACAATAAAACTGTAAAGAATACAGAGAAAAATCCGGCATTAATAGATGGGAATAATAAATTACCAACAGCACCCATTCCGGCAATGTCGGCACCGATATTTAAAATGATAGCCGGAAAACTAAACAATAGCATAATATACAAAATAGGCTTGGGATAGTGCTTTTTGAGTGTACCGGTTAAACCTTGTGAAGTTATTAATCCAATTCTTGCGCACATTTGTTGAATAGCAGCCATAAGCGGAAACGCAACGATAGAAGTCCAAAGTGTTGAAAGACCGTAAGCTGCGCCGGCTTGCGAATAGGTAGCTATCCCGGATGGGTCATCATCACTTGCTCCTGTTACTAAACCGGGACCTATTTGTTTCCAAAATGAAGCTAGTTTTCTAAAGATATTTTTTTTACGTATCACTTTTAAGTTTACTTTGAATTATTTGTAAAAGTACAGGTAAGTCAACATACATTTTGGTCCGAAAATTAAAGTTTATAGATAATCAAGATTCCTAAATAAAATAATTATTCATTGTTACTAATTTAAAAAGCAAACAAATTCAGAGTTGGCCGTTATATGGTCTGTATGAAGAACAACAAAATAGTAAGAATTAAACCTTGAAAAATGCACTTCGAAATATAAAGTGATCAATTTTCTTTTCAATCAAAGATAAAATAAGTTTTTGTGCTTGTTACTAAATCTATAAAAGGGCCTGTTGAAAAAGTTCAGGGTGTGTTCAATACTTAGAAGCAATGTGAAGATGTGCTTTTCGCACTTCAAGCCGATGCAGAAGAAGTAGTAGATTTGCAATGAATACCAGCTAGATGCGGGTTGTTTTTAAATTAAATGCTTAGCTTTTAAAGTATTGAAGAGGATAGTCATGCCATAATTTAAAGCAGTTTAAGAATTAATTTATTGAATATTATACTATTGTGTGATTTTCAGTTGGTGCTATTTACAGTAATATTCTATAAACGCCTTTGCCTCAATATCTCCTAAACTTAAAGCTTTTTTAAAATCAAGACAAGAGGCATTTAACTGACCAGTTTCGACTTCAATTAAGCCGCGAGCAATATATACTTTCGAAAGACTTGAATCAAGTTCAACGAGTTTATCTGCAGTTATTAAGGCTTCCTTAAATTTTTTAAGTTTAGCATAAGAGTATGCTTTCCAATGATAGGCCTCCATATATTTTGGGTTTATATTAATAGCCATGTCAAAGTCTTTTATCGCTTCGTTAAACAATTTTAATTCCCTTTTAACAAATCCTCTGTTGTAGTAGGCTGAAGCGTAATTCGAATCCATTTCGATGGCTTTAGAATACGCTTCAATAGCTAACTTTGGATGACGTAATTTAGATTGGGAAAGCCCTAAATTATAGAATGCCTTAGCATCTGTTGAATTTAGTTCTATTGATTTATTCAAATCTTTGACGGCATTTTCAAAATCACTTAAGTTATAAAAGACCCTGCTTCTTTCATAGTAGGTTTTAGAATGCTTGGGATTATTTTTAATTTCTTGGTCAAAATCTTTACGAGCACCCTGTAAATCATATAATTCCATTTTAGAAATTCCTCGGTTATGAAACGTAAATTTATCAAGTGGTGATAATTCAATGGCCTGATCAAAATCTGATACAGCTAATTTAAATTCTTTAGTTTTATTGTAAGCTAACCCTCGCCAGAAGTAGGTGTTACAAACACCAAGCAACGCAATCTCTGTGGTGAAATCTGTAATCGCGCTTTGGTAATTCATTAATTCGTAATAAGCCAGCCCTCGGTTGTAATGAACTATAGATTCATTTGGACCTAAGGCAATTGCTTTGTTGTAATCTTGAATGGAACTTAAATAATCATGCTGCCTAAAAAAGAGCAATCCTCTGTTGCTCCATAGCTTCCAGTTGAGTGAATCAAACCGGATGGCTAAATTAAAGTCAATTAATGCTTTTTCAAAATCATTCATTTCCAGCATAATTATAGCCCTATTGCAAAAGGCATCAGCATACCTAGAGTTCAACTGTATTGCTTGATTCAGATCTATTATTGCTCCTAATGTATCTATCAAGGCTAACCTCGAAATACTTCGGTTGTAATAGGCTTCAAAAAAATTTGAGTCTAAAGAAATTGCGATGTCAAAGTCATTAATTGCCCTTTTGTGATTACCTAGTTCGGATAATATACCACCTCGAGCTAAGTAATTATATATACTTGGGGCTTCCTTTGTGATTTTAATATCAAAAGCTTTTTCTGCTTCTTTAAGTTTTTTTAAATAGTTAGAATCAATGCCTGAAAGAAAGCATGTTGAATTTTGAGCATAGCTTGATGTAAACAATAAACTTAGGCCAAGTGCTATGAAGAAAATCTTATAAATTTTAGCCGGCATTGATTGAATAATTTGGAAAATATAAAGAAGATTGGTTTAGGTTGCTAAAGTAAATCATTATAGAATAAGTTTAGCATTATTGTTTTGAAATTTGAAACTACTTGTTATAAGCAAAATAATCTCAAACCCCTTTGAGTTAGCCTCTGATTTGGTTGTCAATTATCATCAGTTCTTTATCATTTAAAACAATTTTTGTATTTTTTTTCAAAAAAAATTGGTTTAGAATTACAATGTCTGAAATTAGAGGGAAGCGTTAAGGATTGCAGTAGAAATCCTTTTTGTGAGGTAACGAGCAAAAAGATTGGAACGGAAAGCCTGACCCGTAGGGAAACGCCAAAAAAAAACGGCTTCTCGTAATGAAAAGCCATTTTAAAGATTTTGAGTTTAAAAGTTAATTAACATCGGTAGAATCGGTGTCTTTTTTAGGTCCAATATACTTGCCGTCATTATCGTACATGGCCATACACTCTGCTTTTTGTTCGGGTGAGCAACCGTTTTTATCGCACATAGCTTCACATTCTGCTTTGGTCATTTCGGCACATTTGTCCATATCGCAGCCTGTCATATACTCTCCGTCTTTGCAGCAGTTCATTTCGGTTTTAGCAGCTCCGTCCTTGCGGCAATCGTTGTTATTGGAAGTTGATGCACCAATACCTGAAATGTATGGAGCGATAACCAATGAAACGATACTCATCAATTTAATAAGGATATTCATAGATGGACCTGATGTGTCTTTAAAAGGATCTCCGACGGTGTCACCAGTTACGGAAGCTTTATGCGGCTCAGATTTTTTGTAAAACATTTCGCCATTAATTTCTACACCTTTTTCGAATGATTTTTTTGCGTTATCCCAAGCGCCACCGGCATTGCTTTGGAAAATACCCATCAAAACACCTGATACTGTAACACCTGCTAATAAGCCACCTAAAACTTCTGGGCCGAAAATAAATCCAACAATTACAGGAGTTAAAAGTGCAATAGCACCTGGCATCATCATTTCACGGATCGATGCTTTGGTTGAAATGGCAACACATTTTTCGTATTCGGGTTTGGCTTTGTATTCCATAATACCTGGAATTTCTCTAAACTGACGGCGAACTTCTTGAACCATGTCCATGGCAGCTTTTCCAACTGCTTGAATACATAAAGCCGAGAAAATAAATGGAATCATACCACCAATAAATAAACCTGCTAATACAGGGGCTTTATAAATATCGATTGAATCGATGCCTGCAATACCAACAAAAGCGGCAAATAAGGCTAACGAGGTTAAAGCGGCCGATGCAATGGCAAAGCCTTTTCCTGTTGCAGCAGTGGTGTTACCCACGGCATCTAAATTATCGGTTCTTTCACGAACTTCTGGCGGTAATTGACTCATTTCAGCAATACCACCTGCATTGTCGGCGATTGGGCCAAATGCATCAATTGCTAATTGCATGGCTGTGGTAGCCATCATACCTGCTGCGGCAATAGCCACACCATATAAACCAGCAAAATAGTAAGATGCCATAATACCAGCGGCTAGTGTTATGATTGGAATAACGGTTGATTTCATACCAACGGCTAATCCGCCAATAATATTAGTTGCATGTCCTGTAGCTGATTGACGAATGATTGAATTAACAGGTCCTTTCCCCATCGCTGTGTAATATTCGGTTACAATACTCATAATGGCACCAACTAGCGATCCCACAACGATTGCATAAAATACATTGATATTTGTAAACTCATAACCTCTTAAGCTTAGGTTTTCAGGGAGCATCCACATTACAATAAAATAGGATGAAATAACGGTTAAAATTATAGAAGACCAGTTGCCAAGATTTAAAGCATTTTGAACATTAGAAGTATCATCTTTAATACGAACGAACCATGTTCCAACGATAGAGAAAAGGATACCTAAACCACAAATTACCATTGGGAGTAAAATGGGCGACATACCTTCAAATTTATCGACTACGGAAATTTCTTGACCAAGTACCATGGTTGCAAGGATTGTTGCAACATAAGAACCGAATAAGTCGGCACCCATACCGGCAACGTCTCCAACATTATCACCAACGTTATCGGCAATAGTTGCAGGGTTACGAACATCGTCTTCTGGAATTCCAGCTTCAACTTTTCCAACTAAGTCTGCACCCACATCGGCAGCTTTTGTATATATACCACCACCAACACGAGCAAACAAAGCAATAGATTCGGCTCCTAAAGAGAAACCAGTTAGTACTTCGATAGCCGTTTTAACGGTATCATCACCAAGATGAGCAAATACAGATAAGAGAACAATGAATAATCCACCAAGTCCTAAAACAGCAAGTCCTGCAACACCTAGTCCCATTACCGTTCCGCCAGTAAAAGACACTTTTAAAGCTTGTTTTAAACTTGTACGAGCGGCTTGGGTGGTGCGCACATTGGCTTTGGTAGCTACTTTCATACCAATATATCCGGCAGTGGCCGAAAATACGGCACCAATTATAAATGCAATTGAAATAATCCAACTTGAGTGAATAGGTTTCCCGTTAACTTCATGAATGGTTCCGGAGTAGGCAAGAAGCGCTGAGGCGAAAATTACAAATATTCCTAAAACTTTCCATTCGGCTTTTAAAAATGCCATGGCACCTTTAGCAATATAACCTGCCAATTCTTGCATGTTTGCATCTCCTGCATCCTGCTTACTAACCCAGGCACTTTTAAAGGCCATAACGATAAGGCCAACAACACCTAACAAGGGAACTAAATAAATTACTGACTGCATAATGAAATATGTGTTTTTTTAAAGACCGCGAAAATAGGTTTTCTATTTTAGAAAGGCAAAGATGAATTTTAGGGGAATGTGGATAGTACTTGGGAGTAAATGGTTTAGTTTTTAAATGAGAGGTCTGGTATTTTAAATATCATTATATTCTTAGAGACACTCAAATGTGTATTGTTCGGATATGGTAGATTGTTGATTCCATCAAAAATTTTAAGTGACTTGAAATGATGACGGAAGAAGAAAGGAATATCGTTAAAAGTTGAGGAGTAAGGAACCTTATTTTGTTCAGGAGTTTTTAGCAGGTTCAATAAAACGGTGCTTTAAACGGTTTAGAAACTTAATCAGGACTAAAATATTTATCTTTAATTAGCTTATAAAGAAGGTTTTAATGTCTTAAAATATTGGCTCGAAGGGATTTTCCTCTTTGAGATGGGTAAGGGTGTGTTCTTGTATTTTAGGGTGATTAATAACTAAAAACAGAAGTCCAAATTCACGGTCTCAACGCTATTCCCTATCAATCAAAATTAAGGTGTGTTTTCACTCAAGTTTCTTTCGTTTTCTTTATCGGTCGGTGTCTTCAGCGGCCGAAACATTTAGGATTCAAAAAAAGTAAAAGAAAAGAAATTCAGCAAACCTAAAAAGGTATTGTGGCTGAAGCCCGCAATGACTGCCAAGTTATCCGCAATGATCTTATTTTTATGGTAATGTAAGGTATTTTTATGTAAATGAGGGCGTTTTAAGTGTCATTGCGCGTTTGGCCCGCAAACTCCCATTAAGAATACGAACAATCAACATACATTTATATCTTCCTTGTCCATTGGTGCAATCACTTAACTACACCAAGCATTTTTTTTCTCTAAGTTCATTCCACAAGAGCAATTGACAAATAATGCCAATATTACTTAGTTTCTCGCCAATGGTTCCAATTTCGGATTGTATGGATATAGTTTGCTTTTAGTCATAGTAATTCACCCCCGAGCCCCTCTCGGAGAGTGGTATCGATACGAATAGGCATTTGCTGGTGGACTAAGCTCTTTAATTTTCCTCAAAAAAGTCATGCTAATTTCATTTTAAAATTCTTGTATGGACTCAAAACGGTTATTATCAAAAAGCTAAATTCGGATGAAGAAATGGAATAAACCAAAATAAAATATTACAATTCTTTTAAAGACTTCTCAACTTTAAACCTGACTGTATTTAATTTTAGTTTCCATTTGGAAAAATTAGTAAAATATGAATTGATACCCAAACAAATTGGTTGATCCGTAATAGTAAAAGCCAAACTTAACGGAATTATTAAATCTATCAAACCATACCTTTTAAAATTACGGCAAACGGACTTTAGACTATCGCACGAATTTTGAAAGAGGACTTAAAGAAAACAAATGAATCAATTCGTGTGGCTTTTTTGAAAAGTCAATTGTGCTTGCAACAAACTCCGGTTATATAATGATTTACTTCACCACACCTCAAGTCGCTTCCGCCACAATAGTTGGGTGTGCAATAACTATCAAAATATTCGCCTATTTCAATTAAACCTATTCCCTATCTCTATCTTTCAATAACGATTGAGGAATTTCGATATGACCCCAGTTTTCACCAGTTCTTATTCTGTGAAGTGTCATTTCACTTACGCCGAAACGCTTTGCTAATATTTTTAATCTCGTTTTTCGATTTGGGTCCGAAAGAATTTTTTTGATATACATTACTTTAGTGGACGTAAGTTTATGACCTTTTGTTCGAAACGCTAAATCCGTAGCTCGGCGTTTGGCTTCAATTACCCTTGGACTTGTTTTGGAATGGGCATTTAACCCTTCCTGAGTAACCCATTTCAGATTCGTAAAATGATCGTTTAATTTATCGTGATCTAAATGTATAACGAATTTGTGATTTAGGGAGTCGCGAACCACAAATTTTTCGGCCACTAATCTGAACAACAGTTTTGATTTTGAAAATATTGTTCCATCAATCTTGTAGCAATACTTGAGATTTTTATAGCCCTCAATGCGACCGCCACCTAGAAACTGCCCTTTTTCTATTTTGTCAGTAAAACTAATGATTCTACCAAAATTCGAAATGGAATAACGTCTTTTTGATATCCCTTCTAAACGAATTTCCTTAAATATCTCTTCTGGCAAAAATTTCAACATAACCAAAACTATTCAACAAAATTAAGTCTAAAATATAAATTACAAGCCTCAATCTTAAATATTTGGAACAAAAAATCAGTTTCCAATAACGGTTGCTTGCACTAATTTAATGGGTTTTAGAGATAAAAGTTGGTTTAATTAAACAGATAAAGCTTACAAGAAAAAAATAGAGAAATCAGGCAGTTGCAATTTTGCAATTTTCGCAACCTTCTAAGATTAAAGTTAGAATTATAAGACGTATAAATTTCAGTTGCAGAAGAATATTTGACGCTTTGAAGAAAACCCAACAACATCTTGTACTGAAATTAAAAAACCTAAATGAGTCTATACCCTACCAAAAAGTATTGATAAACTATGGCAGAATTAAAATTGAAAAAAAATCTTTGCAGAAAGTTACTGAGATTGCTTATGTAACGGAGCCCGTGTTAGGGGCAGAAGCGGTAGCCCGCAGCATAGCGAGGACTACAAGCGGATGACCCGACCCAAAGGGGAACACCCAAAACTACAGCCTTAATTTTAAAGTCATACATACAAAGCATTAACACTTTTAAAAATAATAAATACATCCGTTTGGATTTTTAAATTTTTATAATATAAATTGCCCGTTGTAAAAAATACCTTTATGAAGATTATAGATATTAAAGTAATGAATGGGCCGAACTACTGGAATGTAAAAAGGCATAAATTGATAGTGATGCGTCTTGATCTTGAAGAACTTGAAGAGCGACCGACCAATAAAATTGATGCATTTTCCGAACGTATCGAAAAGATGTTTCCAAGTATGCATGCACACCGTTGCTCGCCGGGCGTTCCGGGAGGTTTTTTTACTCGCGTAAAGGACGGGACTTGGATGGGACATGTTATTGAACATATTGCCCTTGAAATACAAACTTTGGCTGGCATGGAATGTGGTTTTGGACGAACCCGCGAAACGGCTACAAAAGGTGTTTACCATGTGGTTTTTAGTTATTACGAACAAAAAGCAGGCATTTATGCAGCAAAATGCTCGGTGCGAATTGCCGAGGCCCTAATATCTGGTGAGGACATGGATATTGAAGCTGAAATACAAACCTTGCGTGAAATTCGCGAAAATGATCGTTTAGGACCCAGTACCGGTTCATTGGTTGACGAAGCCGTTAAACGCAAAATTCCTTATATCCGTCTCAACAACCACTCCTTGGTTCAATTGGGATACGGGGTAAACCAAAAACGAATTCAGGCTACGGTTGCTAGCACCACAAGCAGCATTGCTGTGGAAATTGCTTGCAATAAAGAAGATACCAAAAACTTATTGGAAAGCGCCGAAATTCCTGTGCCTCGTGGCCGAATTTGTTATAATGAAGAAGAACTAAAAGCAGCGGCGGCAAAATTTGGTTATCCATTAGTTACCAAACCTGTAAACGGAAATCATGGTAAGGGAGCTACCACCAATTTAACCAATTGGGACGATTTACTTTCCGGATTTCACGCCGCTCAAAAGTATGGACGAGGAATTATTGTCGAAAGGTTTATTACAGGTTTCGATCACCGTATTTTAGTAATTAATTACAAATTTATTTGCGCCGCAAAACGCACTCCGGCAGCTGTTATGGGCAATGGAAAACACACCATTCAGCAGCTTATTGATACAGTTAATACGGATCCACGACGAGGTTTTGGCCACGAAAAAGTGCTTACAACCATTAAGGTAGATCATTTTACCCAAAATATCTTAACCGAAAAAGGCTTAACCTTAGAGAGTATTTTACCCCAAGGAGAAGAACTTTGGCTTAAACCTACCGCCAATATCAGTACAGGTGGAACAGCATCCGATGTTACCGATTTGGTGCATCCAAGCAATGTTTTTATGTGCGAACGAATTGCCCGAATCATTGGTCTTGATATTTGCGGAATAGATATTATGGCACCCGACCTAAGTACGCCAATTATAGAAAATGGTGGCGCGGTGCTTGAAGTTAATGCGGCACCGGGTTTTCGAATGCACCTCGACCCTACCGAAGGTATTGGCCGAAACGTTGCCGAACCAGTTATTGATATGTTGTATCCTCCGGGAACATCGGCGCGTATTCCTATAATTGCAGTTTCGGGAACCAATGGCAAAACAACCACCACGCGAATGATGGCGCATATTTGCAAACAAATTGGTCATAAAGTTGGCTACACCACCACCGATGGTGTATATATTCAAAACGAGTTAATGGTTCGCGGTGATTGTACCGGGCCGGTTTCGGCCGAATTTGTGTTAAAAGACCCCTCTGTTGATTTTGCCGTTTTGGAATGTGCGCGCGGTGGAATATTGCGCGCAGGGCTAGGTTTCCACAATTGCGATATTGCTATTGTTACAAATATTGCCGCCGACCACTTAGGTTTGCAAGGCATTGATACCATTGAACAATTGGCCCGAGTAAAATCTGTGGTTCCAAGAAGTGTATTGCCCAAAGGTTATGCTATTTTAAATGCCGACGACGATTTGGTTTACGAAATGCGCAAAGACGTGGTTTGCAAAGTTGCGCTTTTTAGTTTGGATGAGAATAACCCACGTATTAAGGAACATTGCAAAGAAGGAGGCATAGCCACCGTGCTCGAAAATGGATTTATCACTATTCTCAAAGGTGAGTGGAAAATCAGAGTTGATAAAATTACCAATATACCAATTACCTTCGGAGGAAAGGCCGAATTTAATATTGCCAATGCTTTGCCCGTTGTTCTGGCATCGTTTCTGCGCAATTTCAAGTTGGAAGATATTCGCTTGGCATTACAAACCTTTATTCCTTCGCCTGCGCAAACACCTGGACGCATGAACTTGTTTCATTTCAACAATTTTACGGTGATGGTAGATTACGCGCACAATACCGCAGGACTGCATGCGTTGGGGAAATTTATCACCAAAATAGAGAGTCCTCTAAAAGTTGGGGTGATAGCCGGTGTAGGCGACCGTCGCGATGAAGACACTTTTTCATTAGGAGTAGAAGCTGCTCATTTGTTTGATGAAATAGTGATTCGTCAGGATCGCAACCTGCGTGGACGAAGCGGACAAGAGATTATCAATTTAATTACGAAAGGCATCCACTCGGTTGACCCAAACAAAATTGTAAAAGCCATACCCAATGAAATTGAGGCCATAAATTATGTAATGGACAATGCAAGCAAAGACTCGTTTATAGTAATTTGCAGTGATGTGGTACCAGATGCTTTAGACATGATTATTAGTTTGAAAGAAGCCGAAGACACCCGCGCATTGCAGAAATCATACTAAGCATATTTTTGTTTTTTTTGAATTTGATTTGAGCGTTTCCCTTCGGGGCAGGCTTTCTGTTACAATCTTTTTGTTCGTAACCTCACAAAAAGGATTTCCACGCCAATCCTTAACGCGGGCTTAGTTACAGTGAGAGAACTTTTAGTGCGTTGCTTACTCCTTTTTTAAGGTGGCATGGATACGAAAATTGCCGTAAATACCTCATCAAACTGCGCTGAAAGTTTGAAATAAGTTTAAAAAAAAGGATTCGAAACAAGTTATTCGAGTGCACCAATCTACCAATTTTAAGGTTTAAAACTCTCAAAATTACGAATCATAAAGTATGTGCTAATCCAGTATCCGTTAACTTTAAGTGCATTTCTCAGCAGTTTTTCCATAAATCGCGTATCTCCAAATGCTGGGTCGGTTAACCTTTTATTCGTTACATATTCACTTTGATCTATCGTGTAATCGGTCACTTCAGTTAGCGAAGCACGGTTATACCCAAAGTCTGATTTTTGATTCCAATATTTACTTTTGAATCTGAGCAAATCGTTTAAATACTTTTCCTTTACAAAATTGATATCGGTGTACTCCAAAGATGTTTTAGAGTCGAATAAGTTTTGAGTCAAATAAAACAAAATATGTTGTGATGGTGCAATTTTTTCAACAAAGTCCTTTAATAAGAGGTCTTCCTTGCTATCCAAGGCTCTTATAAGCGCATATTTCATTTCATCAAAAGTTGTGTAGCCGCGGTGCGGTCGCATAATTCCTTCAGAACTAATAAACACCCCTTTGCTATTTATTACTTTCATTTTGCCTTTATAAAAAGTGAGAGCTTGAAAAATGGGCTCCTCTGCACTTTCAAAATAACCTAACAGCTGCTCACCCGACCCCTCAGAATCGGCCCCATATATTTCAAAATTAGCCACTTCGTCAAAAGGGCCATTGCTTACAACTTCATTTTTCGAATTGATTATTTTGAAAGTTGCTCCAATTTTGGCTTTATACAATCCTGTAAACGAAATTCTTTGTAAATCGTCATACTTAAAAGGGATAATCATTTGATTTTTAAAATTAACGGTTCCCATTTTATTGCCTTTTCTTACAACAACAGAAAGATTTGAATCTAGTTCATCACTATAAACACTTTCAATTAAATCAAGACTAATGGCATCGTATTGTATTGGAATTGCAATTTGGTTTTGCTCATTTATAACGCCGAACTTGCCGTCTTTTTTTACACTTAAATAGGTATGTCTTCCCCTTTCAAATCGTTGAATTATTTTGTCATAAACCAAAGGAATGTCCAATGTTCCGCTCAATTCGTTTATCATACCTGCCTTTCCATTTTCCCCTTTTACATAAAACAAAAAATTACCTGATTTACTAAACGGGTTTAGTAATCTATCTTGATCTAAGACGTATCCATATTCAATAGTATTTTCCGGAAAAATCAATTGATTGTTTTCATTTAAAAAATAATAGGAATTGGTATCTTTTGTTAAAAGGGTAATATTACTTTCTCTGGTATCGCTTTTACCAATCCATAGATATTCGGCCGGGATAATAACCTTACCGGTTTTATCATACAAACCTACTTTTCTATCGGGTTCACGTTTTATGGCCTTGAAAAAGCCCTTTTCTGTGGCAATCCCATCAAATTCTATGGGAATAATCGTATCGCCTTTAAGGTTAACAATACCAAATTTTTCGCCAATTTTTACTTTTATAAACTCGCGAAATTCATGTTCATAATAAGTGTCCACCTCATCATAAATTGGCGGAACCAATATATTTCCTTTAAGGTCAACAATACCTCGTTTTTTATTTTTAGTAACTCTTAAACCAACACCACTTAACTGTGCTATAAAATCATCGTCGTATTCAAAGGGAACAATTTGTTCGCCTGAAAGGTTGAAAACGCCCGCTTTCTTATTTTTGGTTGCCATAACGAATCCAATCCCGTCCGCGTAAACTTTATCAAACTCAAGTGCTGTTTTTGACTTGCTTTTTATAAAGTAAATACCAAACAAATTTTCCTTTTTAACGGTGTAGTATTGATAAGCCGATTTATTGTTTACGAGGTCATTTTCTGCTGGGTAAACAATGGTTCCATCGCTGTTTGCCAAACCATATTTCCCGCCCATTTGAATAGTGAGAACAGGGATAATTTGGTGGTATTTCGAAAAATTATAAAGCAATTGTTTTGAAGCCTTTTTTGCTTTTACATTTCTGTCGGACTCATCCATAGACCTGTAAAATATGCTGTCGTATTCAAAAGGGAGTATTATTTTATCTTTAAGTAAACCAAACTTTCCATTAACCTTTACAATATATAAGTTGGCATATAATTCTACATATTCAATTTTGCTAGGAAAAATTTTCTCTTGATCGTTATAAACCATTTGCATTTCGCCGTTTTTAGATTCCACAAACGAAACTGAGATTGATTTATCACAAAACAAGATTTTGCTATACTTGGTGGATAGTATCGGTTTTGCGGTTTCTGAAATAGTACCAAATTTATCTTTCTTCTTGACAATATAGGAGTTGCCATTTTGATAAGAATACCAAATGCTATCGAACTCTATTTTAACAAGGAGTTTACCTTGCTTATCTGCAATTCCATACAAGCTCCCTTTTTTTACAATAAACCCATTGATGCCATATTTAATTTCATTGTAAATAGCCGATTGCTGTGAATCTTTAGGAAATACAAATCCGTATAAGCCATCCTTTTTATAATATCCAGCTCTCGAATTCTCTCTACTTGGTTTTACTACTTCGTCATCTGGAATTGCTATATCATAAAACTCACTGCCGCCCGAGCCACTACCTTCTTTGTCACCATTCTTTTTGGGGACTTGAGCATTGCTTTGAATGCAAAACAATAGTATGCAGAAGATTAGGGCGTGTTTCATGTTCTGTTACTGAAGTAAGAAGGTTCTCTAAAATTTGACATAAAGTTCAGAAGCCAATAATAATATTTGAAACAAATATAGGATTTCCAGAGATTATAATAAAATTCTATAAATCTCTGGCAACCCATAATAGTTCCGTTTTGAATCAAACCAAATGACTTATTGGTCTTTCACATATTTTGAAAGCCTAGTTTCTGCCATGACCTTTTTACTCCTCTGTATTTTTCAAAGCCATTAATAAGGTATAAGCCCCTTGGGTAACAAGTTGCTTTGAGGCAATACTATCTCGGTTCACAATCTCGGTAAAGCCGTTTTCTGAAACCCCAATTTCTACCTCGGTCATTTGAAACTGAAGCTTACTTATTGCTATAAATACATAACTTTTTCCCTCCGAGGTAACTATTGCTTCATCGACAATGGTTAACGCTTTGTGGCTTTTTAATTCAATATCGGCATTCATATACATACCCGGCAATAAAGTTTTATCGTAGTTTTCAAAATGGCAATGCACTTCTGCTATTCGTTCATCCGAAAGATTTTTACTAATTAAAATAATCTCGCAGGCATGCTTTTTCTCAGGATTATGGTTGGTGTAAGCCATTAATTTTTGACCAATAGCCAATTGATTCAAATCCTTTTCAAATACATTTAAATTTAAATGAATATCAGCCGGGTTTACCAATTCAAACAAAATATCAGCAGGAGTAACGTATTTGCCAATATTTACATTCACCTTAGAAACAAATCCATCAATAGGCGAATACAGATTAACCGATTTACTTAGGTTGCTTTCCGATAAATTCTTAGCTTGAATATTGATAAGTTTTAAACGTTCGCTCAAGGCACTTAAACTTACTTTATGGGTTTGAAACTCCATACGCGCCTGTTGAAACACCTTGTCGCTACTTGCTTTGTTTTTGTTTAGTTCTAACTGTCGCTTGTATTCAGCTTCGGCAAATTCCAATTGCGATTTGGTATTTAGATAATCTTGCTGTAACTGAATGTATTGTTGATCTTCAAGTGAGGCAATAATTTCGCCTTTTCGAACGTGCATACCCGGTAAAAGCTTCGTGGATTTAAGATATCCTCCCAAAGGCATGCTCACTGAAACCATATTTTGCGGAGGAACATCAATCTTACCATTGAGTTTTATAAGTGTTGAGATTTGCTTTTCTTCTGCACTAGCACTTGCAATATTGGCCGATTTAACCTGCGCTTGGGTTAAAGTAAGCAATCCATTTATTAATTTGCCAGTTTGCTCAGTTTCCGATTTTACGGCTTTTTTGCCACAAGAGGCTAATACAAACACAAATAGAATAATTATAATTTTGTTCATGATAGTTTAATTTTTGGATGTTAAATAGTTGATTTCGATACTCGTTTCATTCAAAGCCTTCAGAACCTCGAGGTAATTGCTTTCAATTTCTATAGCCTGGTTGTTGAGTATCACCCAATCCAAGTAATTTATTTCACCGGCCACAAATTGTTGATTGGCTGCATTAATTAGCGTTTCGGCATTCGGCAAAGCGGTTTTTTCATAATACATGGCAGCTTCTAATTGGTTTTTATAGCGACTTACTGCACTTTGATAATGGCTCTCTAACACTTGTTTTTGTTCCAAATACAGGTTTCTAGCTAATACTTCATTGGCTTGTGCTGCCTTAATTTTACCTTTTTGTGCTCCAAAAAACAAGGGAACGCCAACTGAAATTTGTGCCGAGCTAAATCGCGTAGAGCGGTTGTAAACTACATCATTTGAACCTGTACCCTGCATGCTCATATTAAATACGCCTACACTTAAGTCAGGCAAAAGCCGCGCCTTTTCAAGAAATACTCCGGCAGATGTACTCATTTTTTGTTGATGAAGCAGTGCTAGAGACGGATGTTGTATTATCTTATTGATCTCATATCCGTTAGGTAAGCCATATTTTGAATCAGGTGATTCAGGCCGATAAGCAATAGTAACATTTAACAAAAGTTGGAATTGCAATTGGGTTATTTCAAGTTCCTGCAAAAGGGCTTTTAGCTGCAATTGGATGGAGCCGCGCTGATTTTCGGCTGTTATCTTTTCCAGCAAATTGCTTTCGCCTTGCTCGAAGCGCATCATGGCCTTGGTCAAAAATTCAGCATAATTGCTATCCGCTTTTTGCAATAACTTTTCCTTCTGTCGAAGTAAAATTATTTTGTAAAAAATTTCTGATACCGTTTTGCGAATTTCAACTTCCCTTACTGCCACAACGATTACAGCAGTTTTCCAGTATTCTTCCAAAAGTGTTTTTTGCTTAGTATAAACCGTTGGAAAACTAAAAGCTTGCGAAAGCCCTACCCGGTTATCCTTGTAGTAACTGTTAATTTGACCAGCTTCTAAACTTAAATTTGCCTGTGGTAAATCGATTCCTGTGTGCATCAGTTTTTGCTGATACATGGCTCGTAGTTTTTCATTTTTTATTTGCAAATTATTTCTTAAGGCTGTATCAATTGCCGCTTCTAAGGTGATGGTAGTTTGCCCAAATGCTGTGGGCACTATCAATAAAAAAAGTAAGTATATACCTAAGTGAAACAAACTTGGTATAGCTAAGAGGTGTTTTAATTGAATATTAATTTTCTTCGTTTGATTCATAATTTAAATTTTGAGTTGGTGAACCTGATTTTTCAAAAAGAACATAAAGCGAGGGCAAAACAAAAAGTGTTAAAAAGGTGGCTATAAGTAACCCTCCAATAACAACGGTTGCTAAAGGTCTTTGCACTTCGGCGCCAGCCCCATTGCTAATGGCCATAGGCAAAAACCCCATTGAAGCTACAAATCCTGTCATTAGAACCGGTCGTAAACGTATTTTAGTTCCTTTTAAAACCACTTGCCGAGGATCCGTTAATCCGCCGATTTTTAAATGATTAAATTCAGCAATAAGCACAATGCCATTGAGCACTGCTACTCCAAATAAAGCAATAAAGCCAACGCCTGCCGAAATACTAAACGGCATATCTCGCAAGGCTAAAGCAAAAATACCTCCGATAGCAGACAATGGTATAGCCGAATATATTAACAAGCTTTGTTTTATAGAACTAAACGAAAAATAAAGCAGCAGAAAAATAAGTAGTAATGACACAGGAACAGTTACGCTTAATCGGGCTTTGGCAGCATTTAAGTTTTCGAAAGCTCCGCCATAGGTTATGTAATAACCGGAAGGTAATTTAATGTTAGATTCTACCTTTTTTCGAAGGTCTTCCACAATGGATTGAACATCGCGACCCCCAACATTAAAGCCAACAATGATGCGCCTTTTGGCATCTTCACGTTGAATTTGATTCGGACCGTCTTTAATTTCTACCTTCGCTAATTGATTTAAGGGAATTTGTGACCTATTGGGTCCGGGGATTAATAGATTTCTAACATCTTCGATATTTTTTCTCTGATCTCCGTCTAAACGCACCACCATTTCAAATCGTTTTTCCCCTTCGTAAACAAAACCGGTTGCTTGACCTGCCAACCCGCTATTTACTATTTTATTTATATCCGTGATATTTAAGCCAAACTGCGAAATTGCTGCACGGTTATATTCTATAATAATTTGTGGAAGTCCTGATACCGGCTCCACATATAAATTCTTAGTTCCTTCCACTTGCGCGGTTATTATCCCAAGTTTATGAGCATAATAAGCTAGAGTGTCCATGTTTTCGCCAAAAATTTTACAAACCACGTCTTGCTTTGCCCCAGTCATCAATTCATTAAAACGCATTTGAACCGGGAATTGAAAACTAACAGTTATGCCGGGAATTACTGCTACGGCCTTGGACATTTTATCTGCTAGCTCCGGAAAAGTTTTAGCCGAGGTCCATTCGCTTTTATCCTTCAAAATAATCATCATATCCGCAGCTTCCATTGGCATTGGGTCGGTTGGAATTTCGCCGCTGCCTATCTTAGTGATAATTTGTTTTACTTCAGGAAATTGGGTCTTGAGCACATGGGCCGCTTTTTGTGTGCTTTCGATGGTGGTATTAAGATTACTACCAGTTAAAACGCGGGTTTCAACCGCAAAATCGCCTTCTTCTAAGGTAGGGATAAATTCACCTCCCATATTAGATAAAACATATATAGAAAAAGCAAAAAGGACCAAAGCTGTTGCAATTATGGTTTTCGGAATATTTAAAACCTTTTGCAAGGCACGTTGATGATGCCTTTCGAAAAACGACATCATTTTATCTGAAAAATTGCTCTTAAGAGAAATATGCTTACTCATGGTAAGAGCACTCATCATAGGCACATAAGTAAGTGAAAGTATAAATGCACCCAACAATGCAAAAGCAACTGTTTGGGCCATAGGAATAAACATTTTGCCTTCTATGCCCTGAAGTGCAAACGTTGGCAGATAAACGATTAGGATAATAATTTGTCCAAAAACTACAGAGCGAGCCATTTTCTTCGAGGCAGCCGAAACCTCTTCATCCATCTGTGGTTGCGATAGTTTTGCAACACCTGCAAATTGCTTGCTGTGCCGAAGTTGATGCAATACTGCTTCAACAATAAATACCGCCCCGTCTACAATAAGTCCAAAATCTATGGCTCCCAAACTCATCAAATTCCCAATCACGCCAAAATAATTCATTAAAATTATGGCAAATAACATAGAAAGCGGAATAACCGAAGCCACAATGAGACCGGCTCTTAAATTTCCAAGAAACAATATCAACACAAACAACACAATCAAAGCTCCTTCAATTAAATTGGTTTTAACGGTTCCAATCGCATTGTTCACCATTTTTGTGCGGTCTAAAAATGGCTCAAGAATAACCCCTTCGGGCAATGATTTCTGTATTTGAGAAATACGCTCCTTTACATTTTTTATGACATCCCCGCTGTTTTCACCTTTAAGCATCATTACTACCGCTCCGGCAACTTCGCCTTCATCGTTGTAACACATAGCTCCGTATCGCGTCGCAAAACCGATTCTAATTTCTGCAACATCGCGCATCAATAATGGCTTTCCATCGGCTGTATTTTTTATTAAAATGGATTCAATATCGGCGATTGTTCCAATTAAACCTTCGCTGCGTATGTATAATACAGTTGGCCCCTTTTCGATATAGGCGCCACCGGTGTTTTGGTTATTTTTGGCGAGTGCATCAAAAACATCATTGATACTAATTTGAAAAGATTGAAGTTTATTTGCGTTTACTGCTATTTCGTATTGTTTTAATTTACCACCAAAACTGCTTACATCAGCAACGCCTTTAACGCCGAGTAATTGACGACGGACCACCCAATCTTGAATAGTTCGTAATTCAATAGCATTGTATTTCTTTTCATAACCGGGCTTAGCGCGCACAGAGTATTGATAGATTTCGCCCAAACCTGTGGTAACCGGACCCAAAGAAATACTTCCCACACCATCAGGAATTTCAGTTCTTACTTGTTGAAGCCTTTCCGCTACTTGTTGACGTGCCCAATAAACATCAATATCATCTTCGAAAACAATAGTAACGAGCGACAATCCGAAACGCGAAAAACTTCTAATTTCTTTAAGGCCTTTAATATTACTATTAGCTTGTTCAATTGGAAAAGTTATGAGACGTTCGATATCTGTAGCACCAAAAGAAGGAGCTACAGTAATAACTTGAACCTGATTATTTGTTATATCAGGAACTGCATCAATGGGTAATTTGGTTGTTTGATAAGAGCCATATAAAATCAAGGCAATCACAAACAGTCCTATAATGAGTTTGTTCTTTACCGAGAACTCAATAATTTTGTATAACATAGTTCTAAAAATATAAATTTAATTCTTTGCAGATTAAAACAATATGAATAATAAAATTACAAATTATTTATTAGCCCACATTTTAGTTTGACTATTTCCATGGCAACTGCTGCAAGCGCCTGTATTTGTTGAGCTTTGCATATATTTTCGCTTCCCCGAAGCGCTAATTGCGACCGGGTAAACTCCGCTTCCTAAATCTACATTATCGGTGGTATAGAAATTACCTAGACCATCAACTGCGATGCGTATAATCAGGTTTCCGTTTCCGTTTGGTTGCGAATAGAGTTCAATGAATCCATTAGCAAGTGTCAAATTTAAACTACTGTCATATAAGGTACCTGCTAATTTAAACCGACCCTCGCCTTTGCCACCAGACTTATGACAATCCATGCAATTTTGGCCCATATTTAGACTCTCCGTTGAGCCAGATGAAGATATTTTTGTTTCATTGCTGCCTTCTTTTTCACAGCTTATGATAATGATGGATGCTAATAGCACACCAAAAGCGATTGATATTTTATTTTTCATGTTAACGATTTTTGTTTTTGTTTTGAACTAATTTAGAGTTTAACCCAAAATAATCAATAGAAGACTTTTAAACTTGCCTAACTTGATATATTTAGGTCAATTTCTGGCTTAGAAATTTTTAAAATATTTAGAATAATTGAATTCTAAATTGAATTCAAATTTTCTAATGCGAGTTTAGCTTTTTGCTGAGAATCGGATTAAATGTTTCCGAATTAAAAACGCATTCAAAAAATATTTAAGAGAATTTTGGCGGTTGCCAAATACAGGACAAATAGGTTGAAGAGTTAAAGGATTCATTATAAATACTGAATGCAATTACTTCGTGAAAGACTATTTTGTTTAAAAGAATAAAATTATTAGGAGTGAAACCAAGGATGATTGAACCGGCGAAATCGCTATGAGATTTAAAGGGCAATTTCATATCGGTTTCGTAATCACTATCATAAACAGCCATACCGGTGTAATGAATACTTAAGAATTCTAAAAAGGTAATGCTTTGATCGGTTGCTTTATGCTCTTGAAAATGGTCAATCAGAATAGGCAATTTTGCTAATTGTTTTAGTTCTGTAGTTGATAACAGAAAAACAGCAAGAAGTAAAAAGGCGATTAACTTTTTCAACGTTGCAAAGTTAAAGATTTAGTTTGATTTAATACTTATGATACAAATTAGGTAAAATACACTTGAATTATTTGCCTGTGCTACCTATACCACCTTCACCACGTTGTGTTTCGGATAAAATTTCCACTTGGGTAAATAGAGCCGTTTCGTGTTTAGCAAAAACCATTTGGGCAATGCGTTCACCATCTTTAATAGTAAAAGGATCGTTGGATAGGTTAACCAAACAAATTTTTATTTCACCACGATAATCCGAATCAATGGTACCCGGGCTATTTATAACTGTAATGCCATGTTTAGATGCGAGTCCACTTCTTGGTCTAATTTGAGCTTCGAATCCCGAAGGTATTTCTATGAATAACCCGGTATCAATCAATTGCCTTTGAAGAGGCAATAAGATAATATCAGTTTTGATGGAAGCACGCAAATCAACGCCGGCAGCTTGTTCGCTTTGATATACTGGCAACGGATGATTGCTGTTATTAATAATTTTTATTTCAATTGACATGTCCGGTTTTAAATTTTTGTTCTATAAAAAAAAGAAACACTCCAAACACCAATAACCAAAGTGGGTTTAGCACCCAAATACTAAGGCCTAAAATAGGATTGAGAAAGGAAGATACTGCATAAACCAAAAGTGAAATAGCTATAATCAGGCCTAATTTACCGAGATTGTAAGGAACCGCATAGTGCTTTTGTCCCCAAATATAATTAGAAACTGCCAGAAAGAAATATACAAAAAGGGTTATCCAAGCAGAAGCCAAAAAGCCCCAAAGTGGAATAAATACCAAATTGAGAACTACGGTTAACACGGCTGCTAAAACAGATAATCGAGAACCTTTTTTGGTATTATTAGTGAGCCGATACCAAACACTTATACTATAAAAAATACCTAGGAATAAATTTGCCATTAATAAAATGGGCACAATTTTGAGGCCATCGGGGTGTTTAAAGTAATTGTGATTTCGAATAAGTAAAGAGCCTAATTCATTAACAAACAACATGGTAAATACAAAGATGAACGAACAAACCATCACAAAATAATCCATAATTCGAGCGTAAAGTACCTGAGCATTTTCATTTTTATGTTGACTAAAGAAAAAGGGTTCGGCAGCGAAACGAAAGGCTTGAACGAACAAAGTCATGATCATACTTAATTTATAAAATGCGCCAAAAACCCCTAATTCGTATAATCCATGGTCACCCGGAGCTAAATATTTTAAAATTACCCGCGAAAACGTTTCATTAGCAATACCAGCTAAACCAATAAAAATAAGTGGCCAAGCATAATTAAACATCGCTTTTCGCAAAACCGGATCGGCTTTAAAACCAAATTTAAAACATTCTGGCAACAAAAGTACTAGGGTAAACAGACTTGAAACAAGATTGGAAATAAAAATATAACCCAAGCCAATTTTTGGATTAAAAAACGGTGCTTGATAGCCGTGTTCAATAAGTTTTGGTGCCCAAAGCAAAAAATAAAGATTTAGAACAACATTAATACCAACACTTAAGAGCCGAATAACTGAAAACTTAATGGGTTTTTCGAGTTGACGCAATAAGGCAAAAGGCAAGGTGCTTAAAGCGTCGAGACCTAAAATCCAAATAAACCAAAGTACATATTCTGGATGCTCGGCATAGCCCATAGGCGCAGCTAATTGATTGTAAAATAAGGAACCAAGAACCAAAAAAACAGTTGATGACAGCATAAGATTATTGAAACCTGTGGCATACACTTTTCCAACGGATTGATTTGAATCACGGGCAAAATTGAAAAACGAGGTTTCCATCCCATAAACTAAGAGGATATTCATAAATGCAACTAAAGCATAAATATCTGTAACAATTCCGTAATCTTCCGGATTGAAACAAGCCGTATAAAGAGGAACGAGTAAAAAATTAATAAATCGCCCTATTATGGTACTTAATCCATACGTTAATGTTTGCGAGGCTAGTTTTTTTATTGTTCCCAAGTGACGAGTTGGGGCAAAAGTAAATCAAAAATAATCGGTATTTAAGGCATGATGAAAAAGATGAGCGGGGTTGCAATGCCAAAAGAAAAGCTGAAGATGTTTTGGTCATAGCTAGATTCGCCATCTCTAAAGTTTTCTTTAAGCGACAAACAATCTATAGAGTAAAGGTTTTAATAAAAAACAGAGAAAATGATTTTTAGACAAGTTTTCATTGTGGCCTGCAGCATGTAAAAAAAAATCGTTACTAATATACTCGAGATGTATTATGCTGGCCCTAAATGGTTTTTAGAACAGAATAGTTAGGTTTCTTGTTAGGCTTTTCACGAAGAATCCGTTCAGTAAACTTAACCAAAACAACCAAAAACAATTACTGTTTTTCTGTAATTTGGCCTTCTATTTTCATAACTTT
>Ga0209181_10003549_pt1 | contig 23877 bp, 24 predicted proteins | sample MAT05_FD_187208 | JGI IMG/M metagenome (GOLD analysis project Ga0209181, IMG submission 187208) | Freshwater microbial communities from Lake Fryxell liftoff mats and glacier meltwater in Antarctica - MAT-05 (SPAdes) (version 2) | ecosystem: Environmental > Aquatic > Freshwater > Ice > Liftoff...
CTTCAGTTAGCCGGGGCGGACACAGTGGGAAGTCTCTAATCTCCAACGCCACAAGGCAAGCACATTGGCAGGCACACAAAACCAACAGCACAAAAGCCAACCTGCCAAAGAGCTTACCTTTTGCTCGGCTTGGGTAACAGTCTTTAGGTGGACACAGTTAAAATGCAAATCTCTAATAACGGACAGAGGAAAGGGCGAACGCACAGTCGAGTAAGCAAGGGGAATTTCACCCCCTGCTCCTCACGGAACCGTACGTGAACCTCTCGATTCATACGGCTCTTCAAGATGCTTTGGCAATTAGTAGCATGGGCATACACTCCAATGGGCAAACAGACCGGGTTGCATTTTATACAAAGTGTTGAGCCATTGACGGCTCTTTCGTAAATGCATCCGCTTATTCCACTTGCACCATTTCTCAAGGCGCCGGTTTACAAAGCGCCAAAGGTCGTTCAGGTCTCCTTTAATAAAATGGCAGTAGTTGTTTTGCCAGCCACGCACTAAGGGATTTAAAAGATTAGCCACCACATATATACTGCCCGTTCGGGTATGTAATTTGAGGCTGCGTATCTTGTCCATTATCGCTTTCTTCGATGCCTTTGATGGCGAGGGAAGTATCAGCAGATTCCATTCCCCATCCACCTTTACCCATTGCGGTGTAAACACATAACCGCCCATTTCAAAAGTGTGAACTTCTTGTACACTTCTTTTTGTTGGGTTGCGTTGTAAACAAACAATTTTGGTTTTGGTGGGATGAATGGTTAGTGTATGTTGTGGCAGCATATATTTGTTGAGCCGCTTTAATTATAGGGGTTTCTGTAAGCACCAGATAATTCACGCGGCAATCTGTTAAAACCCCGCTGGGACGAAAATTCGCAAAGCCCCGCAGGCACGTAATGCCAGCAGCGATCTTCCTCACGTTAGCTTCAAACCTTTTGAAGACACTTGTAAAATGCTGACTGAAAAATTGCAGCCAATGGTTTATGAGTTGGGGTTTTTGAAAATATAATAAAAAAGTATCCGTGTTTGATTACCGAATTAGCAGTAAGTATATTAGTCGTCTGCAACTTCAATGACGTTTAATGCATCAGTAAATTTTTTAAAAGCAGGATTATGTTGTGCTGAATTAATGATGTCCCGTTTCCTTCTCCAATCTCGCAAAATAGTTTCGTAAGTCCTGATACTTTTAGAATTGTTTTTATCCTTCATAGGAATAGTATCGATATTTTGTCTGCGAAGTTCTGTGTTCAAAGTCCCAAGACAATTTCTTGTCTCGGATTTGCGATTGTTGCTGTAATATAGCGGCAGAAGCCAGCATTCAATAGTGTGTATGCATACAGCAAAGAAAATTTTATCACTGTGTGCTGCCAATATTTCGGGCTTGATTAGTCCCTTCAATTTTTCAACAACATCAACATATAATTCACCAATTGTTTTGTTAACCACTTCTTTTGTTTCTGCATTTTGTTTTGTATGACTAATATTGAAAGGTTTTATTTGCGATTGGTCAGTATCAATTTGAACTATAAGATAATTGTTCTCTACGAAAATATCTTTAAGTTCTTCTCTTTCACAATATTTTAATACTTCATTCCAACCTCCCGTTGTTTCTTGTTTCTCATTTACAATTTTTGGTTGTATCTGATTTATTTCAGGGTCATGGTCTTTGAAATATTTCGCAATGATGTGCTTAATTATTCTATGTTCCGAAGGCCCTTCTGTTATAAGTGCAAACTTCATGTTTTAGACAAATTTGTTTTAGTTGATTAAAAATTTTCAGGTAACCCGCCTATGAAACCATTTGTCCATACTTCCGATAATTTCATTGTCCTGTCTGTTTTAAACTCAATGCGTTTCGCTTTGGTGTGCCCTTCATCATTGCGTCTAACAACAAACAAACGCTGGTCACTATCCTTTAAGTTTAGTCCATCAAGTATTGCGGGATTTTGTGTCGTTACGATAACTTGCTTATTATTTTTCTTCGCTAACGCTGCAAGATTTTTTGTCAGTTGCATACACAACTTTGGATTGAATGAAGAATCAATATTATCAATAGCGAAAAAGGCAGGGGTGGTTTTTGAAATGAAAAGTGTTGAGTAAAAAAGTAAAAATAAAAATCCTTCATTGGTGCTTCTTTGGTCAAAGTAATTAAGATTTTGGTTAAGGTATTTATCCTTTATTCGTAAAGAAAATTCATTCTTCATTAAATTTTCTGGCAAGTCGAAATCTTCATACCAGTCAAGAAGAATTAAGTTATGCTTAATGTCGTTCAAAACCTTTTTGGTCTTTTTGTCAAAAGCAAGTTCTTTTAAGTATTGAAATAGTCCTTCACCTTTTATTCCAAGAGGATATATTTGAGTTGTTTCTTCAAACTTTCTCAAACTACTTTGCTCTGGAGAATAAACAATGTAATTTGAAATTTCGGGACTTGAAAAAGCTTTTTCAAGAATTGTTGGATAAATGCTACCGAAAAAATCTTTGTAATCCTTCTCTTTCCTGAACGGTTTTAATATTTCATTCAAGGTGTTGAAAGCCGATTTATTTTCATTCAATTCTTCTAATATTTTGTTCCTTTCTTTCTCATTATCCTCAAGGTAAATTGCATTAATAACTCTTTGTATTTCTTTAAGAGTAGTTTCTTTATTTTTATTAGTCCATTTCTTGGGATTGCCTGACTCATTTATTAAGTCAAAAGAGTAGGTTCTTTCATCGGTTGTAAACTCAATTGCAATGGATTTATTCTTCTTGCCATTGGCAAATGCTGAAAACATAAATTCAGGATTCGTAACTCTTACTCCCCTACTGCCCAAAAATTCATAGTCCAGTTTGTCGGCACTCGTAGCAGCACCAAAAGCAACTGCTTCAAGAATATTCGATTTTCCGCAACCGTTTTCACCAATCAGAACATTGAATGTTCCTAAGTCAATTGAAAGATCAACTACTGATTTGAAGTTTTTAATTTGTATTGATTGTATCATTTATTTCTGAATTGTAAGGTGACAAATTTAGGATTCTTTTCCCTTATTTCGACATAAGTTCGGTTTGGGTTTTTCTCCCTCGCTGGCGTTACTGCCAAAGTTTTCAGGTTGTAGCCATAACGAAGGCGGCAGTTGTGCGTCTTGCCAACAGCCGAAGCCCGGCAACAGCAGGCTCCTGAAAAAAGCGTACAGCTAACTCCAATGCCACATCAATATGCACCCGATGATTTACGAATATAAAATCATTGCAAAAATAAAATGGTTAAAGCTTCGGCTGTTGGCCAGAGGCGCAACAGCGGCGTTTAGATAGTTTGGGGCTTAGTAACGTCAATAGCGAAGAAAAAAATTGACTTCTTTTTGCTGGCTACAACCTGTAAGGTCTTCCGGGCGGCAAAGCGGCGCAGGAGACCTTATAGCGTTTTAAGTGAGCGTAGAAAGGACAATTTTAAAATAAACTAATATAAAAATAACTATAACAGCATAGCGAAGCATAGTTTTACATTAAACAATCAGCAACTGATAAATATGACTACCAAAGAAAAATCAATAGCATTTTCAAACGGTGAGTTTGATAAGATTTACGACTTTATTGCTGACAATGCTATTTGGACAGTTGTTGAAGAAAATATTTTTAATGGCAAACAAGCAATTATTAATAACTGCGAACAAGTTGGGAATTACTTTAAATCGGTAACGACAAAATTTGAAACGATTGACGTAATACCAAAAAATAATAAAGTGGTTGTAAATGGTACAGCAGAATTTTTAAGAGATAATAATCGGGTTTCATTTGTGTGGGCCAGTGACCTTTACGAATTCAACGAGAACGGCCAAATTCAACAAATAACCTCCTATTGCATACAACAGGATAAACAATAAACCACATAGCAGAACCTGCCATATCTACACCACTATAAATTTACTGCTTTCCGTTTGCAAGTGCTTTTAAAAAATCAATAGCTTGGTTGCTCATTTCTGTGGCTGTAAGCTTTCCAGCTTTGTTTATAACAAAATGATGGCAGCCATCGGTTGTATAATTAAAAGATACATCGCCTGCCAGGGTTCCCTGTTTGTAAAAACGTATTTCGCCATCGTAGCCGCATTTAAATTGTGCGGTTTCTTTACTACCGGTATAAGTTAGGAGGTCCTGTATGGCATAAGGCTGTGCAGTGCCAACCACTTTAATTACTTCCTCGGTAACCGGCTTTTTAAAAACCACGGCCACGCTGTCGCTGCCCTGCAGGTGGCTAACCAGTGGCGAATGTCCGCAGGAAAAGAATACAAGTGTACTGGCAATAAGGAGAATGCTTTTCATGGCTGCTTTATTTGTACTAAGATAATGAATAGCTGCTTCTCCCCCACAGTCACTTAATTTTTTAAAGCAAAAGTTTTTATTTAACAACTGTCATGTTATCTTCTTCTGTATTTTTTTGCAGGTATTTCCATAAATCACTTTGAGCAAGGAGTGGATTTACTTTTTTAATACTCATACGGCCGGTTACAGCCTGGTATTCTTTTGAGCGGTTGGTTACAAAAATTCCATCCATAAAACTTTCACTTCCGCTGTTTGCCAAATCAAGCACATCCAGTTGTATAACGTTCTTATTTTGCTGGTCGGCGTAGTTATTTTCCAGCAGTTTAGCATCTTGAAAAATAATTTTACCATTCTTTGCCACACGAACGCTGATCTTTTTAATACCATAGTATTTCTTATCGTTGATAACATAAGAAGTGTGCGAAAAGCCGGTGAGTTTTCCTTTTACCTTGCTAATAACAATTTCATAATCAAGGGATTGTTTTGTAGAATCGTTGTACATGGTTCCTTTCCAAAGGCCAGTTACATCCTGGCAAAAGACCATCATGGGGCAGCATAAAGCTACAATTACGTGTATTAAAGTTTTCATAGGTTTGGGTTTAGAGGGCAACGCTTAGAACATATAACGTTATTTTTTTGGTTTTATTGGACGAGAGGATTATTTTTCTATATAATCATACAATGCTTTCCGCTTTGATCTATACATTTCTTATGAAAATATTGTTATCCTTGAGTTTTAAGCTCCCATCTCTTTTGGAGAGGGGTTGGGGGTGAGATGATTTGGAAAGACAAGAATTGAAGAAAAGTGTCTGTTTGCAATATTTAGATCTTATCAGCCATTTTACCCGTATATCACTTTGTGAAAAGAATATTTATAAAGACAGTGCTTTTTCTATTTGTTTGTTGTGCTACTCTTACTACAAATGCTCAATTAATTGATAACAGCGCTACATCCAGAAACATAGGCCGCAACAGTTATTTTCGTTTTCATTACGACAATGACTATTTTACGAAGAGCGATGAATATTACAGCCAGGGTATAACTTTTGATGTTGTGCATCCTGCCATAAAAAGGTTTCCATTGTCAAAATTGTTGTGGAAGCCATTTACAACTGAGCCACAATACGGCCTCAGTTTTAATTTATTTGGCTATACTCCCACTTCTATTTTAAGTGATAGCATTTTGTATGGCGATCGGCCTTTTGATGCAAATATTTCTTTAAAAACATTTCTTATTCAGGTAGATGATTTGAGGCATCAACAAATTTCAACCGCATTCAGCATTGGTGTAATGGGCCGTGCAGGTTTGGGGTACGATATACAATACAATATTCACCGCTGGACAGGAAATCCTTTACCTAAAGGATGGCAATACCAGGTTAAAAATGACGTGATTATTAATTACCAGCTTAATTACGAAAAGCAAATTATTGCTGCAGGTAATAATTTTTTACTGAACGCTGCTGCGGAAGCCAGATTGGGAACATTGAACACCCTGGTTGGCGGCGGCTTTAACCTGCTGGCTGGCCGCTTTAATAAAAGATTTAAACCGGTTAATGGTACAAAACGAAAAGCCGAATACTATTTTTTTACACAAAGCCGGTTTAATGTAATTGGCTACGATGCAACCATGCAGGGTGGTTTATTTAACCGTAAAAGCCCCTATGTAATTTGTGCCGGCGATATTAACAGAATCACTTACCAGGCCGATGCCGGTATCATCGTTAATTTTAGAAAACTATATCTATCCTACACACAATCTTTTCTTACCAGGGAATTCCGCACCGGTACCTATCATCGCTGGGGTGGAATTAGCGTTGGATTTGCTTTATAGCGGTTTTTATTATCTTTAAAAGTTTCGGCAGGTGAAAATACCTGTTTCATAAATCAGGCGGAAATGCGTATTAATTTTTGGTTTATTTTTAGTAGTTTGTTGCAGCAAACCAAATTAATTACCATTTTAACCCTCAGCATTTATGAAAAAAACAATCATAGGATGTATTGCTATGATCTTCACTATTTCAAGTTGCAATAACAATCCTAAACAGAAAACACCTTCAGCGGAAGCTTATGCAGGCCCACCTTACACCGTTCAGCTGGTAGAATATGTAAATGAAAAACTTCCCGATCTGCATTCGTACACGCACGCCATTTATAAAGATAAAATTCTGATGCTTGGTGGGCGTACCAACGGTCTGCACGGAGGTTCTTACCAGTTTGACCGGTCAAACTCCAACAAGACCATTTACGTTATCGACACTAAAAACTGGGCAGAACCAACCCAATGGAACGTGTTAAGCGTGCCGCAGACTAAAGTAACGTTGGCAAATATTAATACATCGCAGTTTATTGCAAATAATGCGCAGTTTTTTACCGATGATAGCGTGCTTTACATTGTAGGCGGCTTATTGGGTGCTAATGTACCTACTCAGCTAAAAAACCCAAAAGACCCAAATTCAGGACTTGTATTACTGATCACCGCAGAGCCGGTAGATGGACAGGCACCAAGCGGGCCGGTTACATTACCTTATATAACCGCAGTTAATCTTCCTGCATTAATTAATATGGCAATGGATAACAAAGCTTCCATGCCCGCAAATTCCATGCGCCAGGTTATGGATTCAAGCCTGGCAGTTACTGGCGGCGAACTGAGTGTGATTGATAAAACTGTTAACTTGGTTTTTGGCTGGAATTTTTCTTTTACCGGCGGCGATTTGTACACTCACCAGATAAGAAGCTTTACGTATAAAGATGACGGCATTGCCTTGAGCATAAGCCCAATTTCGGTTTGTAAAACCTGTTGGGATGGAAAAACGGGGGCAGATATATTGGGTAACTTCCGCAGGCGTGATGGAAGCATGAGTGCGATGATAGATCCTGCAGATGGAAGTCAGGCTTTGCTATATTATTCGGGTGTATTTAAAAATGGCAATACTAATTTTGATTCGCCCGTTTGGTTTGGTAAAGATGCAGCAGCCGAACAGGCTTTTGTAATGCGTTCGAACGTGTATACATGCCAGGTGGTGCCGGTTTACAGTAAACAAAATAAAGCAGCTTACGCAACTTTACTGGGCGGTATGAAGAATGCAATTTACAATGGCGGCCCCACAACCATGCCGGTAGCACTTACTGCAACCAATGCGCCCATTATCGCTACTGATAGCAGCAATCCATACAATCATATCCCCTTCAGCAACCAGTTTACAACAGTGGTGGTTGATGCGAAGCATAATTTTTCGCAATACCTTTTAGTCGATTCATTCCCCAATACAAAAACGGCTTTCATACTGCCGGCATCAGCAAAAGATTCTGTCGGTTCGGTAACATTACCTGCAGGTTCGGTAGCATATAATGGATCGGAATCAGAAATGATATGGACATTGCAATCTAATATTTTGCCAAACGGTGTTGTTGACTATGATGCATTTATTAAAGCTAATCCCAAAGGCGCTGCTGTAGGGTATTTGCACGGCGGTATATTATCGGCACTTACAAATGTATTTGGTGCAAAAGCCGCACATTTTTCTATTGCAAGTAACCGCATTTTTGCAGTTAAAATTGTACCGGTAACTAAGTAAACTAACAGACACTAAGTAGAATCTTCGTGGCTAAAAACCCTTCGCAGCGCAGCTGTCGAAAATAAAATCTTACGCAATTGTAGCAAACAATAATGCCTTAAAAAATTAAACCAATGAACCAAACCCCATTTACAGTTGCCGATTATTTATTAACCCGGCTAAAACAATTGAATGTAACAGATATATTTCAGATACCCGGCGATTATGTAAAACATTTTACACAGGCATTGGAAAATTTTGATGGCATTAAAACCATTGGTGCCATTAACGAATTAGATGCAGGGTATGCTGCAGATGCTTATGGCAGAACCAGAGGATTGGGTGCTATATCTCTGCAATTTGGCGTTAGTACTTTTAGCGCATTGAATGCAATTGCAGGTGCGTATGTAGAGCGCAGTCCGGTGGTGGTTATAAGCGCCTGTCCCGGTTCCGATGACAGGCAGATGACCAAAATGTATGATGTGCTTTTTCATCACTCAACCGGTAATTTAAAAGCGGATGAGCAGGTTATGGAACAGGTTACCGTTGCGGCAGAAACACTCAGTACATCTGTTGGCGCACCCGAAAAAATTGATAACCTGCTCATAGCTGCCATCACCCATAAGCGGCCGGTTTATATTGCCTGTTATAAAGAAGTATGGGGAGAGCCCTGCACCAAACCATCTGCAAAACCATTGCAGCCGCTTATTATTAAAAGCGAGCCTGCTGCATTGGCAAACGCTGTAAACACTGCCTGGGCTACCCTTACGGCAAAAGATAGCAACAACAAACCTTTGGTAAAAAACCCGTTAATATTTGCTGGTGTAGAAGTGTTGCGTTTTGGCCTCTCGGGTTTATTGCAAAAACTTATTGATGCCAGCGGCTTTTTATATACCACAACAACGCTTGGCAAAACTGTGCTTGATGAAAAAGGCGATAAATTTATTGGAACGTATTCAGATGCTGCATCAATTCAATCGGTAACCGATACGGTGCAAAAATCAGATTGCATTTTAACGCTTGGCACAATCATTACCGATGATTATTTATGGTTTATTGAGAACAAATATGCACAGATGATTCTCTCAACCAACGAAGCTACCCGTGTTGGCTACTTTACGTATGAAGGCGTAACTATGAAAGATTTTATGGAAGCACTGCTTGCCCTTTTTAAACAGGATAAAAATTATCCGCTTAAAGTAAAGGCACCTGCGCAACCGGCGTACCCCAAACCTTGGATAGATAATTCGGATCCTAAATACAATGACAAACCTGATGTAATTACTTACAACAGGTTCTTTCAACATGCTATGAAGTTTTTGAAGGACAATGATTTGATGAAAGAAACGGTGTTCACACTTGGCGTAAGTTCATCTTTATATGTGGCTACCAATGCTTACGGACTTTCAAAAAACAGTTTTGTAAATTCCGCAGCGTGGCAATGTATTGGCTTTGAAACCGGTGCCGCATCCGGCGCCCAACTGGGTAGTGGCAAACGTGCCTGGAGCATTGCCGGCGATGGTGGTTTTATGATGGTTTGCCAATCGCTATCTACCCTTGCACGCAATAACCTGGATGCCGTAATTTTTGTTATCAGTAACGGTGTGTATGCTATTGAGCAGGTGTATGTTGATCTGGTATCTTTTACACCCAAAGGTAAATTTGACGCTTTTGATATTTTACCCAAATGGGATTATATGGCGCTGGCACAGGCTTTTGGTGCCAACGCATATCGTGCAAATACTGTTGATGAATTAAAAACTGTATTGCAAAAATTGAAAAAAGGAACCAACAAACCAACCTTGGTTGAAGTGATAATTCCTGAAAAAGATTTACCCGAACAAATGCGCAGACTCGGCATAGAATAAAAACATCTCCTCAAAAAAATAAAATAATAAAACTATTATGGAAAAGAAAACCTACTCAATTTTTGGTGCCGGAGCAGCCGGCCTTTACACAGCCTGGCGTTTACTTAATGGAGAAGATGGTAACCCCAAAGATCCAAAATTTAAAAAAAATCAACTTGTAAAAAACGATGTGCTTGAGCTGTACGATTGGGGTAAGTATAATTTTTCAAAAGCAAGCTCGGCTGTAAGGGAGCCGGGAGCCCGTATCTGCACCTGGTTTTACAACGATAATAAAAAAAATTCTTACCTGGAACTTGGTGGCATGCGCTATTCGGAATGGAATATGAATGCCAAAGATGCCAATGGAGGTTTGGCTGCGGGGCATCGTTTAGTTACCAAAACAATCAACATGTTAGGGTTAGATAAATTTTCTGTTCCCTTTAATGTTACCAGTAACCAATTGTTTTATTTACGTACCCGTAATTTTTATTTAAACGATATCAACTCTAACAAGCCCGGGCCTTATGCTGTAGATCATTATGGTGCGGCCACCACACCCGATCAAGGTTTTACTACCATAGAAAACCTTGCCTTTACGCCAGAAGAAGCAACAAAGAAGACCCGTACAGACTGGAATAATTTTTATAATAACGGACGCATTTCGGTTGAGTTACCCGAAACATCCATATTTAAAAAAGGCGACCGTTTCAGGGATATCGGTTACTGGAATTTAATGTACGATCAACTGGGATCTGAAGGATATAATTATGCTGCTGATGGCAATGGTTACAGCTCAAACGTTATCAATTCAAATACTGCAGTTGATATAAATTCTAACAACGAATTTGCGCCGGGCAGTCAATACAAAACACTATCCATTGGTTATTCAGGTATGTTCAATTATCTTTTTGAGGATATAAAAAATAGGTGCAAGGCCAAAGGCATCCAATTCAAATATCATCCCGATACACGGCTGCACTCCATTCTCTGGAAAAATAAAAAAGCACATTTTACGGTAGCAAATCGTAATAATCCGTGGATAAAATCTGCCGAAGGCACAGCCGATGCAGCCTGGATGGCCATGGGCCGTTACGCAATTGAGCAGGTTGCACAGGCTACCCAATTTAGTGTACAGGACGGATTGGATGTGCTGAACGATAAATCGGTTACATTAAATATTGAGTCAACTATTATGCAGCCTTCTTATAAAGTGGGGATGTTTTTTGATAGCCCCTGGTGGACGGACACTGTGAACACACCCTACCCTGCACAAATAACCGGGTATGTAATTACGCTGGATGTGGTGAACGAATTGAAAGAACAAAAATTTCCTGAAAAATATTTGCAGGCAATGATTGACCCTGCAAATTTTATTATTGAAACAGCATATTCTTCAGTTGCCGATATGGTATCGGCTGTTGAAGCATTAAAAGGCATAGAACAACGGTTAACAATTTTGCAAACCAACCAGTTAACAGCAGCGGCACGCCGCGATTCTATTGGCCCAAGCGCTACCGATACTCCCATGCGTATGGTTGTTTATTTTGGCAACAATGCCCTCGATCAAAAACAAAAACCGGTTTATGGCATACTGGCCAGTTACGATGATGAAGACAATACAACTTTTTGGCAGGAGTTGGAATTAGGCTCAGAGACAGACCGTAAAATACCATTGTCGGAAGATGTGCAGCCACTTGATGGCCCGAGAGCAGTTCCTGAAAAAATGGAAAAAATGCTGCGGAAAATGCTGGCCGAAATGCACTTTGGCCCCAATGCTAATTACAGCAATATTCCCAAGCCGATTATTTGTAAATATATGGATTGGTCGTTGCCGCCTTTTAATGCCGGCTACCACCAATGGGCTGCCCATTTTGATATTGGCGAAGTACAGCGTAAGATAAGGAAGCCATCGCAATACATTGCCGGTAAAGATGCCAATATTTTTATTGTTGGCGAGGCATACTCCAATGACCAGGCCTGGGTAGAAGGTGCTTATTGCACAGCAGAATCTGTACTGAATGATTTTTTTGGAGTAAAGCCAATTATTAAAAATGAAGAGTATCCCTTCATTTGCAGAAAATAATAACGATTAAAGAAAGTTTCTCTGCAGGGTAGTAAGACGAACAGTTTTGCATGAGCCGGGTGTTTGAAAGCATCCGGCTATTTTATTTGGGGTCCACAGAAATTTGGATTCGATAGCTATTATTTCAGTATTGCAAATATTTTATAGTATCCTTTTCAGGTACTCATTAACTTTCAAATAAAGTGATAATCTATAGTAATTGAAAATCTTTGCTTGACCAGAAGTTAACCTTTATTAAACAATTAGCCCATGCCCCCAACTAAACGTATTTTTGCAGCTATGCAACAAATTAATATACCGCTTATTTTAACCAGTCTGGGTTTTGAAGGCCTGAATGAAATACAACAGGCTTCGCTGGAAGCGAATGCGAAAAATGATAATGTAGTTTTATTATCGGCAACCGGTTCGGGTAAAACACTGGCTTTTTTATTGCCCTTGCTTGAAACATTGGATCCTGAAACTAATAATGTTCAGGCTTTAATAATTGTGCCAAGCCGTGAACTGGCAATACAGATTGATGATGTGTTCCGAAAAATGCAAACTGGTTTTAAAGTTACACTTTGCTATGGCGGCCATAAACGTGAGACCGAAGAAAATAATTTAAAAGAAGCTCCTGCACTGATTATTGGTACTGCAGGCCGTTTGGCAGATCATATCCGCCGCAATAATTTCGAACTGGATAATATTAAAACCCTGGTGCTTGATGAATTTGATAAATCGCTGGAACTGGGTTTTACCGAAGAGATGTCTTTCATTGTTGGTTCGCTTAAAAATGTTAAAAAGCGAATACTTACATCTGCAACCTATGCAGTGCCTGTGCCCGATTTTATTGGATTGAAAGATCCGGTAAGACTTGATTTTTTACCCGAAGGTGAACAACCGGAAAATATGCTGGAGGTGAAGATCATGCATAGCCCGGATAAAGATAAAATTGACACGCTGTTTAAACTGATCTGTTATTTGGGCAACCGATCCACCGTGGTATTTTGTAATCACCGGGTGGCTGTTGAACGCACCAGTAACCTGTTATCTGAAAAAGGAATACTGAATGTTTTTTACCATGGTGGAATGGAGCAGCAGGAAAGAGATGCGGCACTTTGCAAATTCCGGAATGGTACCAGTAATATTTTAGTTACAACCGATCTGGCTTCCCGTGGGTTGGATATTCCCAACATCCGATACATTGTTCACTATCATTTGCCCGATACGGAAGACGCATTTACACACCGCAACGGTCGCACGGCCCGCATGGATGCAAGCGGTACGGCTATTTTAATTTTATCGGAAGAAGAAAAATTGCCTGGCTATGTTGGCGATGCAAGTGAAGTAGAAATAACCGAAGAACATCCCATACCTGAAAAGCCAAAATGGAGTACTCTGTTTATTGCCGCCGGTAAAAAAGATAAAGTGAATAAGATTGATATTGTGGGCTTCCTATCAAAAAAAGGAGAACTAAAGCAAGAAGATATTGGAATTATTGAAGTGAAGGATTTTTTTAGTTTTGTGGCTGTTCGTAAAGTAAAAGTGGGACATGTGCTGGAACTGATAAAAAACGAGAAGATAAAAAATAAGAAGGTGAAGATTGAGATAGCGAGATAGAATTTTAAATAGCATGAAGCTGATTTTTTTCATGTTTGCAATTTTTTGAGCATGCTGTATTTGTTTTCAGCATAAAAATCTATATAAATAGTTGCCCTTTAAGGCAACTATTTATATATTTGCAATGTGAACGAACCTAAGAAATATAGGACGGTAATTACTTACAAAAACTACTTTGAGGATTTTTTTTTAAAACAGAAGCAAAAAGTAAGAGAAAAAATTGCATGGAGTTTTTTGTTGATAGAGGAAATTCAGCAAGTTCCTGAAACATACTTAAAGCACATTGAAGGAACTGAAGGGCTATATGAAATCCGGATTCAACTGGGAAGCGATATTTTTAGAATCTTCTGTTTTTTTGATGAAGGGAAATTAGTTGTATTGGCAAACGGTTTCCAAAAGAAAACTCAAAAGACACCGAAACAAGAAATTGAAAAAGCACTTAAAATAAAAGAGGAGTATTATGAAAACAAAAAATAACATAAAAACTCTTGCTCAACTAATTGACGAGCAGTATGGCAAGAAAGGTACGCCAAAGCGGGACAGCTTTGACAAAGGTTATCAGACATTTAAATTGGGGGCAATGATACACGAAGCCCGTCTTGAAAAAGGTTTGACACAAGAACAGCTTGCAGAAAAATGTGGAACTAACAAGGCATACATTTCAAAAGTAGAAAATGATATTAAAGACGTTCGTATTTCCACCTTGCAAAAAATTATTGAAATAGGACTTGGTGGGCATCTTAATTTATCTGTAACACTCTGATAACAAACCAACCAAACTACTGCCGACATTCCTATATAAGCAGGTGCTTTGATTCCGGTATTATAAAAAACGCATTATTAATCTTCTTTTTTCAACGTTGCAATATCATCCATCAATCTTTCCATTTCCAAAGCAAGTGTTCCATTGTAAACGCCTCTTATTCTGCGGTGCTTATCTACCAGTATAAAATTTTCGGTGTGTAAAAATTCGTTACCGGTTTGGTAATAGCCGATTGTATCACCTGCATAATATTGTTTCTTGGCAAGTGCGTAAATCTGGTCTTCGTTACCGGTTAATAAATGCCATTTACCGCTGATGATGCCTTTTGCTTCTGCATATCTTTTTAAAACCGGAACACTATCCATAGTTGGTGTTACGGAATGTGAGAGCAATAATACTCCATCATCATTTTTATATTTTTCCTGCAAGGTTAACATGTTGGTTGTCATGATGGGGCAAATACTGCCGCAGCGTGTAAAAATAAAATCGGTTACATAAATTTTTCCTGCTACATCTTTTTCAGTAACAGGTTTGCCATCCTGATTGGTGAAGGAAAAGGCAGGTATACTGTGTATGTTTTTATACGCCGGGTTATCTTTTTCTATCCACTCAGGCGTAAAATCGGGTTTGTTGATGAATGGCAATGCCAGGCTTTTATCAGCTGTTTTAATTTTACAGGCCGATGCAAATAACAAAAGCAACAGCAAACTATTTTTTACTAATCGAATCATAAGGATTGACACATGTTTTTAAACCAATTAAACCATATTTTTTTCCGTTCCTGATTACATAGTTGGCCCTCACGGAACCGTTATCCCACCAAAGCCGCTGACTGCCTTCTTCCTGACCGTTTTTATAATGAAAATATTTTGCCAATAAGCCCGAGGCATACCATTCTTCAAATTCGCCGTCATACTTATCATCATAAGCTGTAAATACAAACTTTTCTTTTCCATCGGGCCACCAGCCTTTATGTACACCTTCTTTTTTACCATTGATATAAAACCGTTCTTCCTGTAACTGGCGGTTGGGATACCATTTTTTTTGATTCCCCTCTTCTACCCCATTAAAATAAGATTGCAGCACGGCTGTATCTCCATTTGGGTAAAGTGTAAACCGAAAGCCCGTATAAAATTGAACTTTGTAATAAACTGTATCCTGGTGTTTTGAAAAATCTTTATCAGATATTGCTTTAAAAATTGCTGTTACAGTCTTCGCAATTTTTATTTCCGGCACATATATTTTTACTTCCTGTTTTTTTTCGCCACAGGAATAAAAAAAAGCCGGTAGTATAAAAAATAAACCGGCTTTTGATATAGAAATAACCCCCATAAATTTACTGTGTTACTGTTCCGGCTGTTCCATAAAATCCGTTTCCGTTCAGGTATGGCGCAGCGGTTGTGAAATGGTAATGATACATGCCCGCCGGATAATCAACAGTTACATGCGTATGACCATGATAAACATCTAAGCCCGTTGGGTCGCTTCCATTCTCTTCCTTTGGGCCATAAACCGGAAAACCATCGAGTAAAAAGCCCATTAAAGATGCCGGAGTTGCCTTTACGGTTGTTAAATACTTAGGCTCTACGTGATAGTGATACATGCCCGACATTTGCGGGTGGCCCCACCACTGATCGAATCCGTTGATCTCGTTAGTTAAGGGAGAATTGCCTGCTGCATACTGGTTAAATAATGGAACCCCGTTTAGTGCAACTCCAATTACTCCGCCAGGCGTGGCTGCATGTACCGCTGCCACTACAGGGTTTACAGGAATTTTAAGTGTAATATTTTGAGTAGCTATCGTATTAGGATTCCTTGCAAATGTAACACCGCCAAAAGTGGTGCCGCTGAAATTTTCGTACAGTGGGTTTGTTGTTGGATAGTAAGCACTCTTATGATCGGGCAATGCATTGTATTTGATGGTTACCCAGGTGCCGTCATAAGTAATACTCGTTGCGCCATAAATTTTATTATACACTGCAGGCAATGATGGTCCGCCGCCAGCACTGTTTACTGTTAATGCCAAACTGCAACTTTGTCCGCCAAAACTAATTGCAAAATTTGCTGTGCCAACTGCCGAAGCTGTACCACTTACATTATATGAAAGATTACCGGTACCGCTTGCCAATGTGCCTGCCATTAATGTTGCGGTTAAACCAGTTACACCTGTTGATGCAATGGATGTTCCTGCAGTATATGCAATACCATTACCACCGTTATAAGGCACTGTTGCTGTTGCAGTATAGGCTACAGCTACTGTTGCTGTAGCAGAAAAAGAACCGCTTCCGCAAGCAAGTGCAGTAATGGTTGGTAAAGTTGATCCGGCTGCATTTACAGTTAATGCAAAGCTGCAGGTTTGTCCGCCAAAGGTTACCGGAAAATTTGCAGTGCCTGCCGCAAATGGAGTACCTGCAACAGTAAAAGAAAGATTGCCTGTCCCATTAGCTAATGTGCCGGCAACTAATGTTGCAGTTAAACCGGTTACACCTGTTGATACAACAGATGAACCTGCTACATAGGCAACAGCATTACCGCCAGTGTATGGAACGGAAGCAGTAGCAGCATAAGCTACATTGGCTGTTGCAACCGCATTAAAGGAAACAGTTGGGCAGCTTAATGCCGTAATGCTGGCTGAAGCAGGTGTTGTACCACCGCCGTTGCTGTCGCTGCTTTTATTGCATGAAACTGAAATGGTTATTACAGTTAATAGTAGTGCAAGAAATTTTGGTTGCATAGTTGTGTTATTTTATGGTTTATTATTTTATTGCTTTTATTCAGAAAGATTAATTGAATGGATTTCCCCATCTTCTATCAACATAAACATTAGTGCCCGATAACGTTTTTATAAACGCAACCAGGGCCGATTGTTCCGCACCGGTCAGGTTCAGTTTTTGCCCCTGGCCGTTTGGCCTCAGCTTGGGGTCGAGGTTTGCATTGCCGGGTGCAATATTTATTGTGTTGTAATGCCCCACCGCATTTTGTATGGTAGCAAGGTTTGCAGTATGCATTAAAGGTCCGTTTTCAACACCGGCATTATTGGTAACATCCCGTAAACTTGGGGCCCTCGTAACTGCTATATCAATACCAACACCGGGTGGTATTTTTCCAACAATACCGTTGTTACCGCTGTTGGGGTCAATATCAAATTCCGGTGCATTGTGGCAGCCATTACAACCTGCGCCGCCTGCAACACGGTTACCAGCGGGATCAAAAACCGGTGCAGTTAAAAAAATCTGTTTTCCTAAATTTTCCTGTGCTGTAAAATTCGGGAATGGTTGTCCGTCGTTTGCAACTGCTACCCTGCCTGCATCGTATTTTGAATCGAAAGACTGAATGCTTCTTACAAACTGTGCCAGACATTCCTGCATGCGGGCCTCGGTAACATTAATATCTCCATAAACAAACTTAAAAAGCTCGTTATAGTAATTTACAGATTGTAATTTGGTAAGTAAAGTTGCAATACCCGGTCTGCCGCTCAACCCGCTAAAACCCATTTCAGCATGATCCTGTATTGGTTTGGTTGTTTGTATTTCCAGCGTTGCAGCACGTTCGTCCCAAAAGAATTTTGTTTCTGCAGCATAGCGGCTGTTTATTAAACGCATGCTGTGCCGGGCGGTTACGCCACCGGCAACACCGCTGCTGGCAATAACATTATCACCAAATGCAAATTGCTGTTTGTGGCAACTGCCGCAAGAGATGGAATTGTCGATGCTTAAATTTTTATCGTAAAATAAAACCCTTCCCAAAGTTGCTTTTGAGTTTGTAATGGTATTGCCACCGGTATTATCTTTTGCAGGAACCAGATAAGCAGGTTTGCCCTGGTTTGCATAATTAGCCAGGCTGGTGGGGTCAATATTTGTTCCAAACGCTACTTTAATGGCCGCATAGGGATCAACAACAACAGGTGTTATGGGCGTTGTTGCTGTATCGCTTTTTGAACAACTTAATGCTGCAATTAATAAAATGAAAATAGTTGCGATGGAAATTTGCAATTTAGTCATACAGAAATTTGGTTGTTGGGTTAAAGTTTTTGTCCTGGCTGAGTCGAATGCGGCTCAGACATTGTTTCCGGTTAAGGGTTTAACTTATCTAAATATTTATTATTCCTGCGGTGGAGGTGGTGGCTTTCTGTCTCCATTATCCCTTCCCGGCGGTGGCGGTCCCGGTGGCTTTTTAGGGCCAGTCATCCTGCGTAACACATCCTGAATGATATCATCAAACTTTATTTGCTGTTCTTTATTGCATATAGCTCTTAATTTTTGAAAATGTTTAAAAGTAAACACATCACGTTGCTGTTCCAGTTCTCCAATCTTTTTGCTGTATTCCTGTATGGTTGTTTCGGGCACATTTTCCTGCTGCAATAAATCAAAAAATCTGTCTTTTGCATTACGAATACTGTCTTGCAATGGCTTTACGCCTGCCTGGTGTTCTTCACGTAATGTTTTATACGCTTGCTGCTTAGCCGGGTCAAGGCCTAACTCATGCGTGATAAATTCAAAAACCTGCCCACCTTGTTGTGGTTGCGGTCTATCAGAATTACGTTCGCTTTTTTTATTCGTCCAAAGCAATGCCAGCGTTACAATATTGGCAGTTAATAAAAGCAACGTTACAACAGATATCCACCGATTATTTGTAGAATTGATCATGCTGTATTTTTTACTCGTAAACAGATTCAGGATTATTCAAATTGTAAGCCTTTGCAAAAGATTCGATAGTTGCAGGCTTATTGTTCTGCAATGAAAAATGTTGTTTTGGCATTTTATTAATACTGAGCAGCGAAAAAATATTGACCATTAAAAAAAGAGAAAGCGCACCAGTAATAAATGCAGGACGAAGCAGCAAGAATGTTCTTTTCTCATCCGCCGGTTGCATTTTACCCTTTAAACGGGTATAAAAGAATTCGGGGGCAACAGCGGGCTGCATACCCCCGAGACTTTCCATTATACTTTCGATCCTGTGTTGTGTAAACTTATTTTTCATTGGTGAAATTTGCCTGTTAATTATTTAGATGCCGTTTTTTATAAAACCCTTCGCTAAGGCGGCGAATTATTTATTTTTTTCCTCAAATTCTGTTTTGCACGTTGTAATAACGAGTCAACCGCCGATTCTGTGATATCTAAAATTGCTGCAATTTCCCGGTAACTCAATTCCTCTATCTTATTTAAAACAAAGGCTGTGCGCTGGTTTTCGGGCAACTGTCCAATTATTTTAAAAAGAATGGCAGCATCTTCCTTGTTTTCCTGCAATACGCCGGGATGGTTAAAATCTTCGGGTTCGTAAACCGGTAAATTATTTTCTCCAATCAGCATACTTAAAAAGCCAAACCGCTTTTTTCTTTTTTTGCTGCGCAGATGATCGAGTGATTTGGTTACCGTAATGCGGTATATCCAGGTAGATAAAAGTGAGTCGCCCTTAAAATTTTGAATGGATCGGAATACCTGTATAAAAACTTCCTGGGCAATATCTTCGGCTTCGGTATGATGTTGCAGTAAACCCAGCGCTGTATTAAATACCTTATCTTGGAAAAGTGTCACCAGTTCCTTAAATGCAGATTCCTCTCCATGGCGGAGGCCAAAAAGTAATTCGTGTTCAGTCAAAGGTGAATGCAGTTTAAACTTAGACGATGGAAAATAGCAATTCCTTCGGTCATTTAACTGCTTTGTTGAAATTTTTTATAAAACGGATTATTGAACTATTAAATTGCTTGGCCTCGTTAAAGAGGAACTGGTGTTCGATAGGTATAACATATACCGGGAAATCTTTTAGTTCCTGTTCAAATTTTTCAAGTCTTACAGCATCTTTTTCTGTAGTTAAAATGACCTTTTTCTTCGTCGCTATTTTATCAAACTGCTGTTTAATATCTTTCAGATCGTTGCTGTGGAAAATATGATGATCTGCAAAGCGCAGCATATCATAACTGTCGGCATGTTTGGTAAGATGCTCTTTCAATGGCCTGGGGTTTGCAATGCCACATACCAGCAATATGCCATAGTCATGTGTGATGTCAATTATTTCTTTTGTAAACAGGTGATAAGGTTTGCCATAAACAATGGTTGTAAAATAAACGGCCTGTTTGGCTGTGGGATCAATCTCGGCAATGGTGTTTTTCTTCTCTGCTTCGGTTATATCAGCTTTGCATTTGGTAACGATAATGATATCCGCACGTTTACTACTGCTTCTTACATCACGTAAATCACCGGCGGGTAAAATAAAATCACGGGTATATAAGTTTGAGCAATCAGTAAGAATGATATTTAGCCCCGCTTTTACCTGCCTGTGCTGAAATGCATCATCCAGTATAATTACTTCCGTATCTGGTTTCTGGTGCAGCAACTGCGGTATAGCAACTATGCGTTCTTCGCCAACGGCAACCGTTGTATCCGGAAATTTCTGATGAAACTGCATGGGCTCATCTCCAATTTCCAGGGCGGTAGTTTGTTCATCGGCAATGGCAAACCCAACTGTTTTTCTTTTATAACCACGGCTGAGGGTGGCCGTTTTAAAATCATTTTTTAAAAGGCGTATCAGGTATTCCGTCATGGGTGTTTTACCCGTGCCGCCGGTTGCTAAATTGCCCACACAAATAATAGGGAAATTAAAAGAAGCTGATTTTAAGATGTTTTTATCATACAGTTTATTACGCAGCCATATAATGCCACCGTAAATCCAGGAGATTGGTAAAAGAAGATATCTGAAACTTTTTAATAGCAAGATGTATGGAGTTTTATGTTTATTAAGTTTAGAAGTTTAGAAGTTTAGGAGTTTAGAGGTTTAGGAGTTTAGAGGTTTAGGAGTTTAGAGGTTTAGAAGTTTAGAGGTTTAGAAGTTTAGAAGTTTAGCTATTGAATTATGCCTTACTAATTCACCACTCACGTCTCACCACTCACGTCTCACGCCTCACCACTCACGCCTCACGGCTGAATAAAGATAGAAAAGATCGTTGTCCCATAATTCCTTTCCGTTTTATAATGCTCAAACTTTTTATAATTATTACGGGGTGTATGTTCCAGCACAAACCAGCCTTTTGGCTTTAAAATTTTGTGTTCAAATATTTTTAAAGGCAGGTCATCAATTGTTCCCAAGGCATAAGGCGGCCCTGCAAAAATAAAATCGTACTGCTGGTTTGTTGTTTCAATAAAACGAAATACATCTGATTTTATAACATTAAAATTTTCAAACTCCAGTTCTGTTGATGTTTTTTTAATGAAGTCGTACATTTTGTTATCCTTCTCCACAATGGTAATATCGGGTGCTCCCCTGCTGGCAAGCTCGTAGCTGATGCAGCCGGTGCCGCCAAAAAGATCCAGCACTTTTAATGCATCAAATTCAATATTGTTTTGAAGCACGTTAAACAGTCCTTCTTTTGCAATATCCGTTGTAGGCCTGGTGTGGGGCATATCAGCGGGTGGACTTATCCTTCTTCCCCCGTGTATACCACTGATTATACGCATGATGCTAATGCAAATAAATGACTGAAAAAATGTGCTGGATGATTTTTTATCTCATCTGTGTATGTATATTCATCTGGTAGTTTATCAAACGCTATATTTAAAAAATATTTGTACATGGCAACATACAAACCCGATTTTTCATCAATCATGCCATTGATGTGTAAGGTCGCAGAATCTGGCTCTACCTCAAAACCCTTACAAACATTCAGCAAGTGAAAAACACAATCATCAGCATTGCTGTAACTGAAATTTTGCACCACCTGCAATTTGCCTTCTTTACAAAGCATAACTGTTAAACTGCTACTATAAAAAACAGTAAACAAATGATTGCCAGCAGGCATATCCCTGTTAACCAGTGCCGAGAAGACATGTGTTTGCGTGGCAACAGGCAAATGGCCTGCAAAAATATCTGCAACTGCATCAGGCAAACGATAAACATTGTGCAGGTTATGTTTGTATAAAAAATCTGAACGTACAATTCCCTGCCTGGCATCGCCAAAAACAAGGTTCAGCATATTTGCATTTCTATCAGCATTCATTAATTCCGCCGGTATTAAAATACTTTCGGTAAAACTCCAGAAAATATGCGTTTTATGATACTGCTTTTGTAATAAATTTTCGCTGCTGCATACCAATCGGATGTTCTCAGCAAGTTCAACGTCGCTCAATCCTAAAGTAAAACCATAAGTTAATACAGCATTAAAGCAATTACCATCGCCCAGCACAATCAGCGAAACACCCATTGGGCCTGCTTCTACAAATAATTGCGATGTTTCAAAATCAATTCCGGGAGCCTGTATATTAAAAGATGGATTCACATGTTGCATTTGAGCGGCAAAATAAGATATTTTTGCTGACTTTATGGACAGTACTGCTATAACCCCCGATTTAAAAGTGAAGGTAACCAATAAACAAATTTTGTCTATTGCCTTGCCCATTACCCTTGCAATTCTTATTCCCCAGATCAATATGCTTACCAACAGCATTTTTTTGGGAAATTTAAGTACCGAGGCATTGGGCAATGCCGGCATCACCGGTGTGTTCTATTTAATTTTTGCAGTAGCGGGCCATGGATTAAACAATGCGCTGCAGGCTGTTTTTTCCCGCTATGCAGGCAGCGGTAATCCCGAAGCGTTTAAAACCATTCTGTCACAGGGTATCAGAATCTGTTTGCAGTTTGCAGTAGCAGGCATTTTAATAACCTGGTTTATTGCACCGCTGATATTGAAACAGGTTGCCGATCCAGTTGCCTATCCGCAGGAAATAAGTTTTTTAAAGATTCGTATCATGGGACTACCCTTCCTGTTTTTATTTCAGATGGGCAATGCTTTTTTGGTAGCATCGCTTAACAGCCGCTATTTAATGATTGGTTTTATCTGCGAGGCAGGCCTCAACATTTTACTCGATTTTTTATTGATAAAAGGCCGCTTTGGTTTTCCGGCATTGGGTTTTAATGGTGCGGCTGTAGCATCGGTTATTGCAGAAGTTGTGGGGATGGTAGTGGTGCTGATTGTTTTATACCGCACCGGTTTAAAAAAGCAATACGGGTTACTACAAAGTTTTGTATACGATAAAGTAATCACCAAACAAATACTAACCATATCGGCACCGCTTATGCTGCAATACGTTATCAGCGTAACTACCTGGCTGATATTTTTTATTTTAATTGAAGGCTTGCACGACGAAACTGCCAAAGCTATCAGCAATACCATGCGTAATGTATTTGGCCTTACCGGTGTGTTTGTTTGGGCATTTGCCAGCACCACCAATGTAATGGTTAGCAATTTGATGGGGCAGAAACGTGAAGACAAAGTGCTGGAAGCAATTAATAAAATTATGTTGCTGAGTATTGGTTTTTGTTTGGCCATGTGCCTGCTGGTAAATATTTTTCCCACCGTATTTTTTGGTTTATTTGGGCAGGGCGAAGCTTTTGTGAAGCAAGGTATTCCTGTGTTGCGGGTAGTAAGTATTGGGCTTATGTTTATGAGCATTGCCAATATCTGGCTCAATGGTGTAACCGGTACCGCTAAAACCAGGGTTAACCTGATGATAGAAATTGTTGCTATTACAGTTTACCTGCTGTACACCTGGTATTTCATCAAACTGAATTATATCTCATTGGCTATGGCCTGGAGCAACGAAATAGTTTACTGGTTCAGCATCTTTATTATGTCGTTTATTTATTTGAAGAGTGGGAAGTGGAAGACGAAGTAGGCGGTTGATAAAAAATTCCGTCATTACTCACGCATTATTCTTAATATAGTAATTTTTTGCATGTGCAAATACA
>Ga0209181_10003550_pt1 | contig 23875 bp, 8 predicted proteins | sample MAT05_FD_187208 | JGI IMG/M metagenome (GOLD analysis project Ga0209181, IMG submission 187208) | Freshwater microbial communities from Lake Fryxell liftoff mats and glacier meltwater in Antarctica - MAT-05 (SPAdes) (version 2) | ecosystem: Environmental > Aquatic > Freshwater > Ice > Liftoff...
CGCCGAGCTGTTGAGCGAGGAGCGGGGGCGGCTCGACCGCGAGCTGGCCGCCGCCCGCGACGAGTTGCGGCGGAAGGTCGACGAGCTCGCCGCCGTCGCCTGACCAGTCCCCCGCACGGAGGAGCGTCGTGCTCGTGCCCACGATCCCGCCGGGCGACCCGGCCCGGCACCTGCTGTTCGTCACCACACCGGCCCTGTGGCCGGCGTGGCCGTTCCTGCCCGTCGTCCGCCACGCCTGCGGGGTGATCGACCTCGGGCTGATGTTCGACGCCCGCGGGGCGTGTGGGCTGACCGGGTATTCGGCGACTGTGTTCAGGACGAGCCTGTTCGCCCTCCCGCCCGCCCTCGACCAGTTCCTCGCCCTCCCGAAGGAGGTGTTCGACTGCGGCGAGGAGGTAATCCGGGCCGGGTGGCGCGTCGATTGACCACACACTGAAGGAGGAGTTCGCCGTGATCGTGATTCCGCGCGGGCTGGCCCGGTCGGTCCGGGTGCTGGCCCGCAAGTGCGTCTCGGGCCGGCCCCGCGGCCCGGCCCCGCCGGTCGCGTTCGAGAGCAAGGCCGGCACCCTGACCGCGTGCGTGCGGACGACCGACGCGGTCCTCGTCCACGCCGCACCGACGCGGTGCGGCGACGGGGTGCTCGTCGTCCCGATGGCGGTCCTCGCCGCCGTCGAGGGGGCCGGGGACGACCCGGTCGAGCTGGCCGACGCGGGGGCGCCCCGGGGCGAGGCCCGGTGGGCCGACCGGGGCGTCGCCCGCACCCACCCGTTCGAGGCCGTCCCCCCTGGTCCGCCGCACCGCCCGCCCGACCAGCCGGCCGACTGGCACCCGGCGCCGCCGGTGCTGCTCGCCGCCCTGGACGAGTGCGGCCGGACCACGGCCCGGGAGCCCGGCCGGTTCGCCCTCCACCGGGTCCAGGTGAGGGGGAGCGCCGGGCAGGTGGTCGGCACGGACGGCCGGACGGCCCTGGTCTGGAGCGGGCTGGCCCTGCCGTTCTCGCCCGACCTGCTCGTCGCCGCCGTCCCGGTGTTCGGGTGCCGCGAACTGACCCGCGAGCCGGGCGTGCGGGTCGGTCGCACCCCGGCCGAGCTGGTCGTGGCGGCCGGGCCGTGGCGGGTCCACCTGCCGGTCGATGCCGGCGGCCGGTTCCCCGACCTCGCCGGGGTGATGCCCCGGGCCGCCGGGACCGTGGCCGGGATCGACGACCGGGACGCGGCCGAGATGCTGGCCGCGCTGCCGGGCCTGCCCGGGGCGGACGCCGAGCACCACCCGGTCACCCTGGAGCTGGCCGGCGGCGTGGTCGTGCGCGGGCGGGACGCGGCCACCGGCGCGGTGCGCGAGGTCCGGCTGGAGCGCTCCCCCGCGGCCGGCCCGCCGGTGCGGGTCGCGGTGAACCGGCGGGTGCTGGCCCGCGCCCTGGCGCTCGGGTGCGTCACCGTCCGAGTCGCGTCCGCCGACCGGCCGGTGGCGTTCGAGAGCCGGAACAAGACTCTCGTCGTCGCCGCCCTCGACCCGGACCTCGCCGTCGCGCCCGCGACCGCCGCTGCCGACACTCCCCACCCCCAACTCCCCGCGAGGAGGACCGCCGTGAGGCACGACACCAACGGGCACGCGCCCCCCGACCCGCCGGACCCGACGGCCGCCGACCCGCCCGACCTGCTGACCGCCGCCGAGGAACTCCGGGCGGCCGTCGCGGACACCTTGACCAAGGCCGGCCGGCTGGTCACCGCGGTCAAGGCCGGCCGGCGGCACCAGAAGGTGCTCAGCCAGGTGTGGTCGAACCTGAAGGCGCTCAACCTCGGGCCGGGGGGTGGGCCGTGACGACCCTCGTCCGCCGCCAGCTCGCCGACCTGGCCGCGTTCGTCAGCAACCTCAAAGAGCGGGTCCGCGTCGCGGTGGCCGGGGAACTGTCCCGGGCCGTCGGCGATGCCGTCAAGGAGGTCGTCGGCGCGGTCCTCGCCGGGCGGGTGCTGGCCCCGGCCCGGTCGGGTCCGCGGGGTCCGTGGACCGGCCGCGACGACCGCGACGACGGCTGGGGCCGGCCGCGCGACCCGTGGGCCGACGACCGCGACGACGACGACCCCGACCGCGAGGAGCGAGACGACCGCGCCGCCGGGCCGCCCCCGGGCGCCCGGGTGACGGCGGCCGTCGCCGCCGGGGCGGCGGTGGCCCGGTGGTGGGCGGGCCGAACCGGCGGGGGCGTGCTCGCCGCCGCCGGGGTCGGCCTCGGGGTCGGCCTCCTCGGGCTGCTGGGCGGCCCGCTCGCCAGGACCGCCGTCGCCGTCCTGGCCGCCGCCGCCGACCTCCTGGCCGCCAGCGACGCCCTCGGGGCCGGGGCCGCCCGGCTCGGCCACCTCTGACCCCGTCCCCTGCCCGTGACGCGAGGCTCGCCCGTACCAGCCCCGGGGCCTCGGCCCGCGGGTCGCAGCCGGGGTGCGACCGCGCGCGGCCGGGGGCTACCGCCGGCCCGACGACACGCACCACCCGCACCAATCACCCACACGGAGAAGGACTATGACCGCGCCCGCGACCACGAACGGCCGACCCCGGAAGCAGCTGAGCGACCAGCTCGACCGGATGGACACGATCATCGACGCCCTGGCCGAGGCGCTGCCCGAGGCGGTCGCCGACGCCACCCGGGAGGGCGCCCGGCAGGCCGTCCGGGATGTCGTCCTCGAACTGCTCGCCAACCCCGACCTCCGGGCCATGATCGCCGGCGTCGTCCCGGCCGCCCCGCCCGCGGCCCCCGACGAACACGCCGCCCCGCCCCGTGTGTCCGACCCCGCCGCCCCGAGCGGGTGGAGCCGGCTGAAGGCCCGCCTCGCCGTCGCCCGGGAGGCCGCGACCCGGCGGTGCCGGGATGCGGCGGCGTCCGTCACGGCCACACTCCGCGCCCTGGCGCTGGTGATGCCCGTCAAGAAGATCCTGGCCGTCGGCGCCGGGGTCGGGGTGGTGATCGGCGCCCTCGCCTACCTGTGCCCGCACGCCGCCAGCGCCGTGATCTCCGGGGCGTGCGGGGCGGTCGCCGCCGTCGCCGCCCAGGTCGGCGCCTGGGTCCGCCGCTCGGCCGGGGTGCTCGGGCTCGGCGGCACCCCCTGACCACCGGCGGCGGCGTGGGGAGCCGGGTATCGCGTCGAAGTCGTCGGCCCGGCCGGTCCGGCGTTCCTTCGGGAACGCCCAGCCCGTGCGGCCCCGCTCACGCGACGCCTGGTGCCCGGCTCTCCACCCCGCCGCCCGCCTCACCCCCACGAACCCCGGGAGCGATCCCATGCCCCTCGTCTTCGCGCTGCTGTTCTTCCTCCCGGCCGCCGGTTACCTGACCGGCTGACCACGCCCCTGTCCGAAAGGCATCCGTCGTGGTGTACCTGCTCGCGCTGGTGATCTTCGTCGCGCTGTCGGCGGCGTGCTGGTTCGTGTCGGTCGCCTGCGACCGGGGAACCTTCGCCGGGTCCGACAGGGCCGCCGCCCCGGACGACAACACGACCGCCGCCGCGATCGGCGTCGCGTCCCTGACCTCGTTCGCCCCGTTCCCGTTCGGCTACCCGACCGGGCTGGTGGTCTGGGCCGCCCCAGTGTTCGGCGGCCTCGGCCTGCGTGCCGGCCGGGCCGCCGGCCTCTTCGTGTTCCCGGCTGGTCGTGCCCGGCGTGACGGACGTGCTCGGGAACTGACCGGGCGCCGGTCGAAGCAACCACCCCATCGGAGGGATGCAAGATGGCGAAGTCCGTCGTCATCGACGAGTTGCACCTGACCGTCCGCGTCCCCCCGGGCCTGCCCGACGAACACTCCGAGGCGGTCCGCGAGGCGCTCGCCGGGACCGAGTTCCTGGACCGGCTCCGGCAGGCGATCCGTGCTGTCATCCGGGCGTTCCCGGAACTGGCCGCCGTCCGGTTCACGCTGACCCGCTGACCGGTTCACCCGGCGCTCGGCCGGTGCTGTCGAATCGTCCGTCCCCGTCCCACCCCCGTCTCGTACGGGAGCGTGGGGCGAGGACGGGCCATCAGTCGCGGGCCCGTCCGCCGGCCCGGCGGGCTTTCTTTTAGGTGTCATGGACTCCGGACCGACGACAGGTCTACATGGGGATACCGTCGCCGCAAGGGGGAGCGGTGTACCACGCTCGATGTCCGCGAGCGGTTCGGCTACGCCGTCAAGGTGCGGCGGGAGGAGCTGGGGCTGACGCAGGAGGACCTGGCCGAGAAGGCCGGCATCCACCGGACCCACCTGTCGGACGTGGAGCGGGGCACCCGGAACCTCTCGCTGATCAACATCGAGCGGCTGGCCGCCGCGCTGGCGGTCACGATGTCGCAGTTGTTCGCGGCCGTCGAACGGCCGTGAGGCTGGGGGCAGGCATTCCCACGCTGCGTCGGTCGGATCTGGGAGTACCGCTCTCGATGCCGGGCAATGCCACCGAAATGCCTTGAAAGTCCGGGCCGATCAAGTGTATTATCTCAATCGCCAAGTCTTCGGGGACGGGTAGCGCACTTCAACCCATTTCAAGCCGATCACGCCACCAACGGATCAGTGCAGTCCTCTGAGAAGGGCGCTCCTGATTCGTTGATCGTGAAGTGTGTGTTCGTCGCCCGACGGGGTTGATTGAAAAGGACAGTTTGATCTGGGACCTCGGGTTCCGGGCGGGAGGGTGTCGACCGGGCTGTTGTGGCGGTTGACCGCCGGTGGTTCGAGGCCGAACAGCAGCCACACCACCCTCGACAACGGCGGGCCGGACGACGGCGACGTTGGCTGTTGGAGGTTCAAGGCCGAACAGTAGCCACCGTCGGAGGCAGGGCCGCCGGTCATCACCCCTGCCCCGGCAGGACCGGCCGCCCGAGGAACGGTCCACCGGCCCGTTCCGGCGAACGGGACATTTTTCCGGCGCCATCGCTCCGGTCCGTTGCATACTAACCAGACACCCTGACCCTCCTACCCCGCCCGAGGCCGACGTGGCGACCAGCTACGACCAGATCCCGTACCGCAGTGCCCCTTTCCCCCAGACCCGCCCCGATCGCCTGGCCGCCGTCGCCAAACTGTTCGGCCTCGACGCCCCGCCGGCCGACGCCGCCCGCGTGCTCGAACTCGGCTGCGGCGCGGGGGCGAACCTCGTCGGCATGGCCCACGACTTCCCCGGCGGGCGGTTCGTCGGGATCGACGCTTCCGCCCGGCAGATCGCCGACGGGTGGGCCGAGGTCCAGGCCCTCGGCCTCACGAACGTCGAGCTCCGGCACCTCGACATCGCCGCGGCCGGCGACCTCGGCGAGTTCGACTACGTCGTCTGCCACGGCGTCTACTCGTGGGTGCCGCCGGCGGTGCAGGAGCGCATCCTCGAAATCGTCCGCCGTAGCCTCGTCCGCAACGGCGTCGGGTACGTCAGTTACAACACGTACCCCGGGTGGCACGTCCGCGGCATCGTGCGCGACATGATGCGCTACCACGGGTCGCAGTTCCCGGACGCGCCGACCCGGCTGGGGCAGGCCAAGGCGCTGGTGAAGTTCGTGGCCGAGTCGGGGCCGCCGGAGGGGACGAAGTACACCCGCCTGTTGCAGGACGAGTTCGCCCACCTGGCCGCGGCCGACGAGTCGTACCTCCACCACGAGCACCTGGAGGACGTGAACCAGCCGGTGTACTTCCACGAGTTCGCCGCGAAGCTCGGCGCCCACGGACTGCAGTACCTCGGCGAGGCCGAGTTCTCGACGATGGTGTCCACGAACTTCGCCCCGGCCGTGGCCGACACGCTGCGGCAGCTCGGGGCGCACGACATCCTGCAGATGGAACAGTACATGGACTTCGTCCGCTGCCGGTACTTCCGGCAGACGCTCGTGTGCAACCGGGCGGCGCGCCTCAACCGCACGCTGGACGGGTCGGTGGTGACCGGCCTGCGGCTGGCGACGGCCGCGGCCCCGGTCGCCGCCGACCCGGACCTGACGGGCACGACGGCGGTCGAGTTTCAGGCGCCGGGCGGGGCCGGGCTGACCGTCCGCCACCCGCTCACGAAGGCCGCCCTGACGGTGCTCCGCGACCGCTGGCCGGCGGCGGTGCCGTTCGCCGAGGTGGAGGCCGCCGCCCGGGGCCTGTGCGGGTCGGACGAGACGACCGACTTCCTGGCCGGCGACCTCCTCGCCGGGATGGCCGCCGGGGTGGTCGAGTGGCGGCTGGCATCTGACCAATTTGTGACCACGGTCGCCGAGAAGCCGGAGGCGTCGGCTCTGGCCCGGCACCAGGCCGCGACCGGCGGGTCGGTGACCAGCCGCCGGGGCGAGCTCCTCGAACTCGACCTCATCCACCGTCGGCTCGTCCGCGACGCGGACGGCACCCGCACGCAAGCCGAGCTGGTGGAATCGCTTGCGGCGCACCTGGAGGTGGAGGGGCACGTCCTCCGCCGCGACGGCGACGACACGCCGGTCACGGACCCGGCCGAGGTGCGGCAGGTGCTCGGGCCGGCGGTCGAGAAGGCGCTGCGGAACCTCGCCGGGTTCGCCCTGCTGGTCGGTCCGAAGGGTTAGAAGGTGAGGCGGTTTTGCCGTTTGCGGCCCGCCGGCCATACGTTACGATTACTCCCTACGATTGCTGTCTGCATCAGCCTCAGGACGAACCGCGACCCCCGGCCCGCCGCCGGGCGTCGCGTACTTTCCTGAACCGCACCAGGATTCGCCCCATGCTCCGCGGCCTCTGGCGGCTCCCGGCCCTTTTGCTGGGCGCCGTCTTGCTGGGTAAGAAAATCCGGCGCACCGGGCGGCGGCGCCGCCGCCCGGTTCTTCTCGGGGTCTCGCTCCCCCGGCAGGCGGTCGGGTCATTCCTCGAGAACCTCGAGGACCGCACCCTGTTCGCCGTCTCGTCGTCGCTCTCCCCGACCGGCGTTCTGGACGTGCAGCTGTCGGCCGCGAACGACGCGGCCACGGTCGGCGCGGTCGGCGCGTCCGGGGAGACGATCACCGTCTTCGACGGCACCACCACTACGTCCTACCCGGCTGCGGGGGTCGTGTCGCTGACCGCCGCCGGGAGCGGGGCCGCGAACCAGGCCGTCACCCTCCAGGACCGCGTGCGGCTCACCGGCCCGCTGGCCGTGTCGAACGTCACCTCGGTGACCGTGGCGGGGCAGTACCAAGCGACCGCCGCGACCGTGTCCGCGGCCGGCATCGCCGTCACCACCGGCGCCGCCCTGATGGCCACGGCCGGCGACGTGACGCTGACGGCCGGCGACACCCGGGGCGGGGTGAACACCCTGTTCGGGACAACCACGACGGCGACCGCCGCCGCCGGCGTCACCGTCACCACCGCGACCATCACCGGGACGAACGTCCGCATCAGCGCCGCCTCGACCGCCACGGCCGCCACGACCGGCGCGTTCGACGGCACCAAGCAGGCGAACGTCGCCAACGTGACGACGACCTCGACGGCGAACGTACTCGTCGGCGGCAACTCGGTCATCACGGCGGCGCAGGACGTGAGCATCGGCGCGGCGTCGACCACCACCGCGACCGCGACCGTGGCCGCGACTGCGACCGGCAGCACCGCCGTCGACGCCGCCTTCGCCCTGGCCCGCTCGACTGGTGTGGCGAGCGCGGTGGTGACCGGTACGTCGGGCATCACCGCCGGCGGCGCGTTCACGCTCACGTCGCTCGACACGATCAACGTCACGATCGCCGCCGACGGCTCGGCCGCGGGCGGCACGGCGGCCGGCGGCGTGCTCGCCATCACGATCGTGTCCGACACGTCGACCGCGAGCGTGACCGGGGCGGCGACGGTGCAGGCCGGCACCATCACGATCACGTCCGACTCGGCCGGCAACACCGCCACGAGCGCGAAGTCGACCGCGTCCGGCGCCAGCGGCAACAGCGCGACGACGCAGCAGGCGCTGACCGACTACGACGCCCAGACCTCGGCCGGCCCGGTGACGCTCGCCGGGGCGGTGGCCGTGACCGACTTCACGCGCACCACCCGGGCGTCGGTCACCTCGACCGGGCAGCTCACGGCGACGGGCGCGGCGCGGGTCGCCAGTTCGACGGCCGGCGGGGCCGGCGCGACGGCCGACGGCGCCGCCACCGGCGGCGGCACCGGGGTCGGGGTTGCGGTCGCGGTGAACCGGGCGCGGACGGAGAACGCGGCGCTGGTCGGCGGCGGGGCGCTGGTGACCGCGGCCGGCACGACGGTGGCCGCGACCGCCCCAACGGCCTCGACGTTCACGTCCGCGGCCACGTCCGGCGCCGGCGGCACGAACGTCGGCGCGGCCGGCGCGCTGGCCCTGAACATCGTCACCGCCAAGACGGGCGCGACGGTCGCCGCCGGCGGCGCGACGGTGAACGGCCCGCTGACGCTGTCGGCGGCCGGGCAGACGGCTTCGACCGCGACCGCCCGGCCGACCGGCGCCGGCGCGTCCGGCGGCAAGTTCGGCGTCGGCGCCTCGGTGGCAGTGAACGCCGTGACCGCGACCGTGCTGGCCGAGGTGGCCGACGGCGCCGCCCTGACCGGCGTGTCGAACCTGACGCTGACCGCGGATGGCCGGCACGCCGTGACGACGGACGCGGTGAACGGCGCGGCCGCGACCGGCGGCACCGGTCTGGGCGTGTCGGCCGGCATCGCCGTGGTGAACGCCACGACCACCGCCCGCGTCGGCACCGGGGCGCCGCTGGCCGTGACCGGCACGCTGAGCGCGACCGCGACGCACGCCGATGCCGTGACGACGACCGGCGGCGCGAGCGCGGCCGGGGCGAACGCGGCCGGCATCGGCTTCGCACTGACGGTGGCGAACGACGCCGCGACCGCTTCGCCGGCGCGCTCGGTGACGGCGGGCGGCGCGGTGACGTTCTCGGCGACGAGCGCGGGCGCGACCTCGGCCGCGGCGACGGCGTCGGCCGCGGGCGGGAAGGCGGGCGACGCCGGCGGCGGCAACGTGGACGGGCAGGTGGCGTCGCAGTTCGGCTACGCCGACCAGCGCGCCCAGAACGGCGGCGCGGCCGGCACCGGCGGCGCGACCGCCCCGTCGGCGAAGACCTCCGCGGGGAACGTGGCGCTGGCCGGGGCCGTCGGCGTGAACGTGTCGAGTAACCGGGCCGTGGCGACGATCCCGACCGGCGTGACGGTGACGAGCGCCGGCGCGGTGACGGTGGCCGCGGCCGGGGATACCGACGCGGGCGCGGCCGGCGACGGCAGCGCGACCGGCACCGCCGCGACGGGCGTGGGCGTCGGCGTGGCGGTGAACGCGCCGCTGTCGCTCACCTCGGCGACGATCGCGGGGACCGCCACCGGCGCGGGTGTGAACGTCACCGCCGGCACCGCCGGCGACGGCACCAGCACGCTGACCACGACCGCGAAGGCGGGCGCCGGGGCGTCGAACGTCGGCGTCGCGGGCGCCGTCGCCATCACCGTGGCCCGCGGGCTCACGTCGGAAGCGGTCGTCACGGGCACGGCCGCGGCCGGCGGGCAGGCAGCGGTCCTCACCGCGACGGCGAAGACGGCGACGACCACGACCGCGAAGCCGGTGGGTGCGGGCGCCGCGGGCGGCACGCTCGGCATCGGCGCGTCGGTCGCGCTCGGCATCGTCTCCCCGACCGTCCGCGCCGAGCTGGCCGACGGCGCCACCCTCACCGGCGCCTCGAACCTGACCCTCACCGCCGACGGCCAGCACACCGTCACCACCGACGCGGTGAACGGCGCGGCCGCGACCGGCGGCACGGGCGTCGGCATCTCGGCCGGCGTCGCGGTGGTGAACGCCGCCACCACGGCCCGCCTCGGCACCGGCGCCGCGCAGAGCGCGACCGGCACCGTTACGCTGTCGGCCACGCACGCCAACACCGTTACGACCACTGCCGGGGCCAGCGCCGCCGGGTCGAACGCGGCCGGCATCGGCATCGCCGTGAACGTGGCGAACGACTCCGCCACCGCGACGACCGCCCGCAACCTCAGCGCCGGCGGCGGGGTGACGTTCACCGCCAGCAGCGCCGCCACGTCGAGCGCCACCGGCACCGCGTCGGCCGCCGGCGGGGCCGCGGCGGACGCCCCCGCCGGGTCGAGCGTGGACGGCCAGGTCGCGGGCGAAGTCGCCGCCGCCGACGCCCAGGCGCCTAGTAGTACCGGCGGGGCAAAGGCTCCGGCCGCGAAGAACAGCGCCGGCGCGGGCGTGAGCATCGCCGGCGCCGTCGGCGTGAACATCGCCACGAACGCCGCCGCCGCCACCATCCCCGACAACCGCACCGTCACCGCCGGCGGCGCGCTCGCCCTCGCGGCGAAGTCCACGACCGACGCCAGCGCCACCGCCGACGGCTCGGCCGCGGGGACGAACGGGAAGGCGTCGTTCGGCGTCGGCGTGGCCGTCGGCCTGAACCTCGTGCGGTCCACCACCACCGCCACCATCGGCTCCGGGGCCGTTGTCAACGCCGCCGGCGTGAGCCTGACGGCGGGCATGGCAACGCCCACCGGCCGCGACCGCTTCGCCGCCAGCGCCACGTCCGGGGCCAGCGGCGCCGACGTGGCCGTGGCCGGGGCGCTGGCGCTGAACATCGTCCCCGCGAACACCACCGAAGCCGTGATCCGCGGCGGGGCGCTGGTCGGCGCCAACGGGCCGGTCACCCTTACCGCGGCCGACGCGGCCGACGCCACCGCCACCGCCGCGCCGATCGGCACGGGCGCCGCGGGCGCGAAGCTCGGGGCCGGCGTGTCGATCGGCCTCGCCGTCGTTTCGAGCAGCACCACCGCCGAGCTGGCCGACAACGCCTCGCTCGCCGGCGCCACCGACCTCACGCTCGCCGCCACGTCCGACCACACCGCCGCCGCCACCGCCAACAGCGGGGCCAGCGCCACCGGCGGCACCGGGGCCGGCATCTCGGCCGGCATCGCCGTCGTCAACGACGCCACCACCGCCCGCCTCGGCACCGGCGCCGCCCTCACGACCACCGGCGGCGTGTCCGCGACGGCGACCCACGCCGGCGTCACGTCCGCCACGTCCGGCGCGAAGTCGGCCGGGGACGCGGCCGTCGGCGTCGGCATCGCCGTGACCGTCGCCAACGACTCGGCGACAGCCACGACCGCCCGGTCGCTGACGGCCGGCGGCCCGGTGTCGTTCTCGGCCACGAGCGCCGGCGCCAGCACGGCCGCGGCCGCCGCCACCGCCGCCGGCGGGAAGGCGTCCGACGCGCCCGCGGGGTCGTCGGTCGATTCGCAGGTCGGCGACCAGCTCGCCTACGGCGACCAACAGGCCGCCGCGAGCGGCGCCGCCGGCACCAACGGCGCGAAGCCCGCGAACGCGAAGACGGCCGGCGGCGCGTCCGTCAGCCTCGCCGGCGCCGTCGGCGTGAACGTCAGCTCGAATCGCGCCACCGCCGCGATCCCCGCCGGCCTCACGGTCGTCGCCGCCGGCCCGCTCACCGTCGCCGCCGCCGGCGACACCGACAGCACCGCCACGGCCGACGGCAGCGCGACCAAGAGCCCCGGCGGCACCGGCGCGAACACCGCCGTCGGCGTCGGCGTGGCGGTGAACGTGCCGCTCGCGACGGTGTCGGCCACCATCGGCGGCGCGGTGTCGGCGAACGGCGTGACCGTGTCCGCGACCGCGGCGAAGGACGGCCCCTCGAAGGCCGACGGCACCAACACACTCACGGCCGCCGCCACCGCCGGCGCGAGCGCGGGCAACGTCGGCGTCGCCGGCGCGCTGGCGGTGAATGTCGTCCGCGACGACTCGGCCGAGGCCGTGGTGCGCGCCGGCGGCAGCGTGAACGCCAAGACCGGCTCGCTGGTCCTCACCGCGGCCGGCAGCTCGGCCGCGACCGCCACCGCCCAGCCGGCCGGCACCGGCGCCGCGGGGGCGAAGTTCGGCGTCGGCGCGTCGGTGGCGCTGAACGTCGCGCCGGCCACGAGCCGCGCCGAGGTCGAGGACGGCGTCCCCGTCGCGGCCGTCGGCGGCGACCTGACGCTGAGCGCGACGAGCGCCCGCACCGTCACCACGACCGCAATCAACGGCGGCACCGCCACGGACGGCACGGGCGTCGGCATCTCGGCGGCCGTCGCCGTCGTGTCGGGCGCGGCCACGGCGCGGCTCGGCACCGGCGCCGCGGTGACCGTCGGCGGCGCCGCGGCGATCACCGCCGACCACGCCGCCGCGGTCGCCACCACCGCCGACGGCAAGGGCGGCGGGGCGAGCGCGGCCGGCATCGCCGTCGCCGTCACCGTCGCCACCGACGAGGCGACCGCGACGCCCAACCGGAACGTGAGCGCGGCCGGCGCCGTGACCGTGTCGGCGACCGGCGTGGCCGGCACCACCGCGGCGGCGCGGGCGACCGCGGCCGGCGGTAAGTCGGCCGACGCCAAGCCGGCCGGCGGCGGGGCCGCGCAGTCGGTCGATCAGCAGGTCGCGTCGCAGCGGTCGTTCGCCGACGACCAGGCCGCTGCGGGTGGGTCGAGCGCCGCGGGGAAGGGCTCGGCCGGCGCCGCCCCGAACGCCAAGTCGTCGTCCGGCACGATCTCTCTGGCCGGCGCCGTCGGCGTGAACGTGAGCAGCAACAAGGCGCTCGCCACCGTGCCGGTCGGCGTCGTGCTCACCGCCGGCGGGCCGCTCACCGTCGCCGCTGCGGGCGACACCGATTCGACCGCCGCCGGCGACGGCAGCGCGACGGAGAACCCCGGCACGACCGGCGCCGACCTGGCGGTCGGGGTCGGCGTGGCGATCAACGTTCCGCTCGCGCGGGTGGCCGCGACAGTGGCCGGGAGCGTGTCCGGGGCCGGCGTCGCCGTGACCGCGACGATGGCGAAGGACGGCCCCGCCAAGGCCGACGGCAAGAACACGCTCGGCGCCGCCGCGACGGCCGGGGCCAGCGCCGGGAGCGTCGGCGTGGCCGGGGCACTGGCGATCAACGTCGTCCGCGACGACACCGCCGAGGCGGTGGTGAAGGCCGGCGCGACCGCGAACGCGGGCACCGGCTCGTTGACGCTCACCGCGGCCGGCACGTCGGCCGCGACCGCGATGGCCGAGCCCGCCGGCACCGGCGGCGGCGGGAGCAAGTTCGGCGTCGGCGCGTCGGTGGCGCTGACCGTCGTGCCGGCCGTCAGCCGCGCCGAGGTCGAGAACGGCGCCGCGATCGGCCCCGTCGGCGGCGACCTCACCCTGAGCGCGACCGGAGTCCGCACCGTTACCACGACGGCGATCAACGGCGCCACGTCGAGCGGCGGCGTCGCGGCCGGCATCTCGGCCGGCATCGCCGTCGTGGACGCTTCGACCACCGCCCGCGTCGGCACCGGGTCCGCCCTCACCGTCGGCGGCGCGGCCTCGATCACCGCCGACCACGCGGACAAGACCACGACCACGACCGACGGCAAGGCCGGCGGCGCCAGCGCGGCCGGCATCGCCGTTGCGGTCACCGTCGCCACCGACGCGGCACTCGCCACGACGGCGCGGAACCTGAGCGCGACCGGTGCCGTCACGCTGTCGGCGTCGAGTGCCGCGGCCAGCTCCTCGGCGGCGACCGCGACTGCGGCCGGCGGCAAGGAGTCCGACGCGAAGCCGGCCGGCGGCGGGGCCGCCCCGGGCGTGGACGACCAGATCGCGGGCCAGCGGTCGTTCGCCGACGACCAGGCCGCGGCCGGCGGGTCGAGCGCGGCCGGCAAGGGGCAGAGCGGCACCGCGGCGAAGGCCAAGACCGCCGGCGGGCAGTCCGTCGCACTGGCCGGGGCCGTGGGCGTGAACGTCAGCGCCAACCGCGCCACGGCCACGGTGCCGGCGGGCGTGTCGGTGACGTCGGGCAGCGCGCTCACCGTCGCCGCGGCCGGCGACACCGACGCCGCCGCGTCCGGCGACGGCAGCGCGACGCAGAACCCGGGTACGACCGGCGCGGACCTCGCGGTCGGCGTCGGCGTGGCGATCAACGTCCCGCTCGCGGCCGTGTCCGCGACCGTCGCCGGGACCGTGACCGCCACCGGCCTGACCGTGTCGGCGACGATGGCGAAGGACGGGGCGACCGCGGCCGACGGCACGAACACCTTCGTCGCCAAGGCCACCGCCGGAGCCAGCGCCGGCAACGCCGCCGTGGCCGGGGCGCTGGCCATCAACGTCGTCCGCGACGACACCGCAGAGGCGGTCGTGAAGACCGGTTCCACCGTTGCCGCCGGCGGTGGGAACGTGGCGCTCACGGCGGCGGCCGTGTCGTCCAGCACCGCCTTCGCCGGCCCCGCCGGGTCCGCGACCACGGCGGGCGAGAAGGTCGGCATCGGGGCGTCGGTGGCGCTGAACATCGTCCCGGCCGTCAGCCGCGCTGAAGTCGAGAACGGCGCCGTCCTCACCGGCGCCGGCGACCTGACGCTCGCGGCCACGGGCACACGCTCGGTCACCACCACCGCCATCAACGGTGCCTCGTCCGGCGGGCTGGCCGTGGGCGTGTCGGCGGCGGTGGCCGTCGTCACCGCGTCCACCACCGCCCGCCTCGGCACCGGTACCCCGACCGACGCGACGGGCGCCGCCTCCCTCACCGCCGCCCACGCCAGCACCACCGCCACGTCCGCCGACGGCTCGGCCGGCGGCATGAAGGCGGCCGGCATCGCTGTCGCCGTGACCGTCGCGAACGACGCCGGCACCGCGTCCGTCGCCCGCAACCTCACCGCCGGCGGCGCCGTCACCGTGTCGGGGTCGAGCGCCGCGAGCAGCTCCGCGACCGCGAAGGCCACCGCCGCCGGCGGCAAGCGCTCCGACGCGCCGGCCCCCGCGGGCGGCGGCGCCGAGCCGGGCGTGGACGAGCAGGTGACCTCGCAGCGGTCGTTCGCCGACGACCAGGCCGCGGCCGGCGGGTCGAGCGCCGCGGGGGCCGGGTCGAAGGGAACGGCGGCGAAGGCCAAGACATCCGGCGGCTCGATTTCCCTCGCCGGCGCCGTCGGCGTCAACGTCTCGACCAACCGCGCTACCGCCGGCGTCGGCGACGAGGGGGCGCCCGTCACGCTGACCGCGGGCGGGGCACTCACCGCGAGCGCCGCCGGCGACACCGACGCGGCCGCGAAGGCCGACGGCAGCGCCACCACCACGCCGGCCGGCTCGGGCACGTCGGACCCGGCCGTCGGCGTGGCCGTCGCCATCAACGTGCCGCTGGCCGAGGTCACGGCCGCGGTCGGCGCCGGGGCGACGGTCACCGCCGCCGGCGTGAGCCTGAATGCGAACCGCGCCAAGGACGGCCCCACGGCCGCCGACGGCACCAACACCCTGAGCGCCGAGGCGGCGTCCGGGGCGAGCGGCGGGTCGATCGGCGTCGCCGGGTCGCTGGCGCTGAACGTCGTCCGCGGCGACACCGCCGAGGCGGTCGTGCGGACCGGCGCCACGGTGAACGCCGGGGGCGGGGCGCTCGGCCTGACGGCCGACGGCGCCGGCGCATACACCGCGGTCGCTCAGCCGGCGGGTAGCGGGGCGGGCGGCTCGAAGTTCGGCATCGGAGCCTCGGTCGCGCTGAACATCGTTCCCGCCACGAGCCGCGCCGAGGTCGAAGACACGGTCGCGGTGTCGAACGTCGGAGGCGACCTGACTCTGAGCGCGACGAGCGCCCGCACCGCGACCACGACGGCGATCAACGGGGCCACCTCCACCGACGGCACCGCCGCGGGCATCTCGGCCGCCGTCGCGGTCGTGAACAGCGGCGCCACGGCCCGGCTGGGTAACGCGCCGGCCGGCGCCCCGACGCTCGCCGTCGGCGGCGCGGTTTCCATCACCGCGGAGCACTCGGACAAGGTCACCACCGGCGCCGACGGTAAGGCCGGCGGGGCGAACGCGGCCGGCGTCGCCATCGGCGTCACCGTCGCCGACGACGCCGCGACCGCAACCACCGCGCGGAACCTGAACGCGGCCGGCGCGGTGACGCTCTCGGCGAGCTCGGCCGCGGCGACCACCGCCGACGCGAAGGCCACGGCTGCCGGCGGCAAGCGCACCGACGCGCCGGCGTCCGGCGGCGGCGCCGAGCCGGGCGTGGATGAGCAGGTCACGTCGCAGCAGTCGTTCGCCGACGACCAATCGACCGCGACCGGCTCGAAGGGGAGCACGAAGGGGGCGAAGGCGGCCAAGGCCAAGGACAGCGGCGGCAACTCGGTCGCCCTCGCGGGTGCGATCGGCGTGAACGTTAGCGCCAACCGCGCGACCGCGAGCATCCCGGACGGCCTCACGCTGACGGCCGGCGGGTTGCTCACCGTGGCTGCGGCCGGCGACACTGACACCCGCGCCGGCGGCGATGGCAGCGCCACGCAGAACCCCGGCACGACCGGGGCCGACCTGGCGGTCGGCGTCGGCATCGCCATCAACGTTCCCCTCGCCGCGGTGTCGGCCACGGTCGGCAGCGGAACCACCGTAACGGCGAAGGGCGTGGCGGTCAGCGCGACCCGTAAGACCGGCGGCCCGTCGGCCGCGGACGGCACGAACACGATGACGGCCGCCGCCACCGCAGGGGCGAGCGCCGGCAAGGTCGCGGTCGCCGGAGCGCTGGCGCTGAACATCGTTCGCGAGGACACGGCCGAAGCCGTCATCAAGACCGGCGCAACGGTGGACACCGGCGGCGGCGCCCTGAGCCTGACGGCCGACGGCGCCGGCGCCTACACGGCGACCGCCGAGCCGGCCGCGAACAGCGTCACGGCCGGGGCGAAGGCCGGCGTCGGGGCGTCGGTCGCGCTGAACATTGTGCCGGCGACGAGCCGCGCCGAGGTCGAGGACGGGGCGGCACTCGTGAGCCCGGCGGCGGGGATGCCGAGCGCGGCCGGCGGCGTCGGCATCGGCGGCAACCTCACCCTGAGCGCGACCAGCGCTCGCACCGCCACCACGACGGCGATCAACGGGGCGCAGTCGAGCGGCGGCGTCGCGGCCGGCATCTCGGCGGCGGTGTCGGTGGTGAACGCCGGCGCCACCGCCCGGCTCGGAACGGGCACCACGCTGAAGGTCGGCGGCGACGTGTCGATCACCGCGACGCACTCCGACAAGGGCACGACCACGGCCGACGGGTCGGCCGGCGGCGCGACCGCGGCCGGCATCGCCATCGGCGTCGGCGTCGTGTTCGACGACGCCACCGCGACCACCACCCGCAACCTCACCGCCGGCGGGGCCGTGAGCCTGTCGGCGTCGAGCGCGGGGGCCAGCTCCGTGGCCGCGAACGCGACCGCGGCCGGCGGCAAGCCGAGCGACGCCAAGCCGGCCGGCGGCGGCGCCACCCCGCCGGTCGACGAGCAGGTGACCGGCCAGCAGGGCTACGCCGCCGGCCAGTCCACCGCGACCGGCTCCAAGGGAAGCTCGAAGGGGGCCAAGCCGGCGAAGGCCCAGGACGGCGGCGGCAACTCGATCGCCCTCGCCGGCGCGATCGGCGTGAACGTCAGCGAGAACCGCGCCACCGCCAGCATCCCGGCCGGCCTGACGCTGATCGCGGGCGGGCCGCTCACCCTCGCCGCGGCCGCCGACACCGACGCCGCCGCGAAGGCCGACGGCGCGGCGACGAAGAACCCCGGCACCACCGGCGGCGACATCGCCGTCGGCGTCGGCGTCGCCATCAACGTCCCGCTCGCCGTGGCGTCGGCCACGATCGGCAGCGGCGCGAACGTGACCGCGAAGGGCGTGGCACTCTCCGCGACCCGCGCCACCGGCGGCCCGTCGGCCGCGGACGGCGTGAACACCATCAGCGCCGACGCCACCGCCGGCGCCAGCGGCGGCAAGGTCGCCATCGCCGGCGCGCTGGCGCTGAACATCCTCCGCGAGGACACGGCCGAGGCCGTCGTCAAGACCGGCGCCACCGTGGACGCCCGCGGCGGCGCGCTGAGCCTGACGGCCGACGCGAAGGGGAGCTACACCGCCACCGCGAAGCCGGCCGCGGACACCGGCGGCGCGGCGGCCAAGGCCACCGGCGTCGGGGCGTCGATCGCGCTGAACATCGTGCCGGCCACGAGCCGCGCCGAAGTTGAAGATGGCGTCGCGCTGGTGAGCCCGGCAGTCGGAATGCCGTCGGCGGCCGGCGGCGTCGGCATCGGCGGCGACCTCACGCTGAGCGCCACGTCCGCGCGCACCGCCACCACCACGGCGATCAACGGCGCCACCGCGTCCGACGGCACCGCCATCGGCATCACCGCCGGCATCGCCGTCGTCACCAGCGGCGCCACGGCCCGACTCGGCACCGGCGCCGCGCTGAAGGTCGGTGGGAACGTCGGCATCACCGCCACCCACGCCGACGCCGGCACCACCACCGCCGACGGCGAGGCCGGCGGCACCACCGCGGCCGGCGTCGCCATCGCCGTGAGCGTCGCGTTCGACGACGCCACCGCCACCACCACGCGGAACCTCAACGCGGGCGGCGCCGTCACCCTGTCCGCCACGAGCGCGGCCGCGAGCACGGCCGACGCCAAGGCGAGCGCCGCCGGCGGCAAGCGCACCGACGCGCCGGCGAAGTCCGGCGGAACAGAGCCCGGCGTGGACGAGCAGGTGGCCGACCAGCAGACCCTCGCCGACAAGCGGGCGTCGGACGTGGGGGCGAAGCAGAACGCGAAGAAGGCCGCGCCGGCGAAGGCCAAGACCTCGTCCGGCTCGCTCGCCCTCGCCGGCGCCATCGGCGTGAACGTCAGCGAGAACCGCGCCACCGCGAGCATCCCGGCGGGCCTCACCCTGACGGCCGGCGGCGCCCTCACCGTGGCGGCGGCGGGCGACTCCGACGCCCGCGCCGGCGGCGACGGCAGTGCCTCGCAGGCCGCGAGCGGCGGCTCGGACCCCGCGGTCGGCGTCGGCGTCGCCATCAACGTCCCGCTCGCCGTCGTCTCCGCCACCATCGGCACCGGTGCGAACGTCACCGCCAACGGCGTCGCCCTGTCCGCGACCCGCGCCTCCGGCGGCGCTTCCGCCGCGGACGGCACGAACACCTTCGCCGCCGACGCGGCCGCCGGCGCCAGCGGCGGCGGGGTCGGCGTCGCGGGGGCGCTGGCGGTCAACGTCGTCCGCGAGGACACCGCCGAGGCCGTCATCAAGGGCGGCGCCACGGTCGCCGCCGGGACCGGCGCCCTGAGCCTGACCAGCGACGGGAAGGCCGGCTACACCGCGACCGCGAAGCCGACCCCGGAGACGATTGGCGCGAAGGCCAAGAAGCTCGGCATCGGCGCGTCGGTGGCGCTGAACGTCGTCCCGGCGACGAGCCGCGCCGAGGTCGAGGACGGCGTCACCCTCACCACCGTCGGCGGGGACGTGACCCTGTCCGCCGGGTCGGCCCGCACCGTCACCACCACGGCGATCAACGGCGGCGTCGCCACCGACGGCACCGGCGTCGGCCTCTCGGCCGCGGTCGCCGTGGTCGATTCGTCGGCCGTGGCCCGGCTCGGCGTCGCCCCGGCCGGCACCGCCGGCGAGTCGGCCGCCAACCCGCTCGTGGTCGGCGGCGCCGTGTCCGTCACCGCCAAGCACTCGGACAAGGTCGTCACCACCGCCGACGGCGAGGCCGGAGGCACCACCGCGGTCGGCATCGGGCTCGCCGTCACCGTCGCGTTCGACGGCGGCACCGCCTCCCTCGCGCGCTCGCTGAACGCCGGCGGCGCCGTCACCATCGCCGCCAGCTCCGACGCCGACACCGCCGCGCTGGCGTCGGCGTCCGCGGCCGGCGGAAAGCGGTCGGACGCGAAGAAGTCCACCGGCGGCACGTCCGACCCGAGCGTCGACCAGCAGGTGAACGACCAGCAGACGCTCGCCAACAGCCAGTCCGCCGCGACCGGTGGCAAGGGCTCGACCACGGCCACGAAGGGGAAGCCGGCGTCGGCGAAGACCTCGGAGGGCTCGCTCGCCCTGGCCGGGGCCGTCGGCGTGAACGTCAGCGAGAACCGTGCGCTCGCCGGCGTCGGCGACGAGACGGGGCTCGTCCGCGCCGTCGGCCTGACGGCCGGCGGGCCGCTCGCCGTCACTGCGACCGGCGGCACCTCGGCTGCGGCGAAGGGCGACGGCAGCGCCAGCAACGCCTCCAGCGGCTCGGCGTCCGACCCGGCCGTGGGCGTCGGCATCGCCATCAACGTGCCGCTGTCGGTCGTGTCGGCCGCGGTCGGCGCCGGGGCGACGGTGACGGCAAAGGGTGTGAGCCTGTCGGCCGCGCGGACGGCCGCGGGCCGCGTCAACGTGTTCGCCGCCGACGCCGCCGCGGGCGCGAGCGGCGGGTCGGTCGGCTTCGCGGGGGCGCTGGCGCTGAACATCGTCCGCGAGGACACCGCCGAGGCCGTGCTCCGCGGCGCCCGCGTCGCCGAGCCCGGCGTCACCGCCCAGCCCGCCGCGACGGTGGACGCCGGCGGCGGCTCGCTGAGTCTGACGGCCGACGCGAAGGGGAGCTACACGGCGACCGCGAAGCCGACCCCGGAGACGACCGGCGCGACGGCCAAGAAGCTCGGCATCGGGGCGTCGGTGGCGCTGAACATCGTGCCGGCCACGAGCCGGGCCGAGGTCGAGGACGGCGTCACGCTCGTGAGCCCGGCGGCGGGGATGCCGTCGGCGGCCGGCGGCGTCGGCATCGGCGGCGACCTCACGCTGAGCGCCACGTCCGCTCGCACCGTCACCACGACCGCCATCAACGGCGGCACCGCCGCCGACGGCACCGGCGTCGGCATCTCGGCCGGCATCGCGGTCGTGGACTCCGCGGCCACGGCCCGGCTCGGCACGGCGCCGGGCGGCACCACGGTCAAGGTCGGCGGGGCCGTCGGCATCACCGCGTCGCACGCCGACGCCGGCACCACCACCGCCGACGGCAAGGCCGGCGGCACCACCGCGGTCGGCATCGGCATCGCCGTTACCGTCGCGTTCGACGCCGCGACTGCCGAGCCTGCCCGGTCGATCCACTCCGGCGGGGCGGTCACCCTGTCGGCCAGCTCCGTCGCCGGCTCCACCGCCGACGCCAGCGCGTCCGCGGCCGGCGGCAAGCGGTCGGACGCCAAGGCCAAGCCCGCCGGCACCGACCCCACGGTCGACCAGCAGGTCGCGGGGCAGCAGACCTACGGGAAGGATCAGGCGGGTTCGGTCGGGTCGAAGGGGGCGACGAAGACCGCCACCCCCGCGAAGGCCAAGGACAGCGGCGGCAACTCGATCGCCCTAGCCGGCGCGGTCGGCGTGAACGTCAGCGAGAACCGCGCGACCGCGAACGTGGCCGCCGGGCTCACCCTGACCGCCGGCGGGGCGGTCACCGTCGCCGCCGCCGGCGACACCGACGCCCGCGCGGGGGCCGACGGCTCTGCCACCAAGACGCCGACCTCGAAGGGGGCCGACTACGGCATCGGCGTCGGCGTCGCGGTCAACGTCCCGCTCGCCGTCGTGTCCGCGACGATCGGCGGGACGGTCAACGCGACCGGGGTAATGCTCTCCGCGAAGTCGGCGACGGGCGGCGCGGCCGCGGCCGACGGCACGAACACGTTCACCGCCGACGCCTCCGCGGGGGCCGCGGCCGGCGACGTGGCGGTCGCCGGGGCGCTGGCGCTGAACATCGTCCGCGAGGACACCTACGAGGCCGCCATCCTCGGCGGCGCGACGGTCCGGGCCGGCGGCGGGGCCACGACCCTCGCCGCGGCCGGCACGTCCGCCTACCTCGCCACCGCCACCCCGGCCGACGACGGGGCCGGCGCCACCGCGAAGAAGATCGGCGTCGGCGCGTCGATCGCGCTGAACATCGTGCCGGTCGCCGTGAGTGCCGAGGTCAAGGACGGCGCCGGGCTGGAGAACACCGGCGCCCTCACGCTGTCGGCCACCGCCGCCCGCACCGTCACCACCACGGCCGTCAACGGCGCCAAGGCCTCGACCACGAGCGGCGGCGCCGGCTCGGCCGCGGGCATCTCGGCCGCGGTCGCCGTCGTCAACGCCACGGCCACCGCCCGCCTCGGCACCGGGGCCGCCCTCGCCGCTGGCGGCGCGGTCTCCATCACCGCGTCGAACACCGACCTGCTGAACACGTCGGCGTCCGGCAAGGCCGGCGGCGGCAACGCGGTCGGCATCGCCGTCGGCGTCGCTGTCGTGGACGAGTCGGCGACCGCGTTCGCCCACCGGTCGTTCACCGCCACCGGCCCGGTCACGCTGTCGTCGAGCTCCGCGGCCCCGAGCACGGTTGACGCGAGCGCCACCGCCGCCGGCGGCACCAAGAGCACGGCGAGCAAGTCGCCGAGCGCCGCGACGCCGGCCACGGACAACACCCAGGGGCAGACCGACGACCAGATCAAGTACGCCAACACGCAGTCCAGCTCCGTCGGCGCGGGGAAGGGGCAGACGGCCGCCAAGTCGCCGGGCCAGAGCTCGTCCGACGGCAAGCTCGCGCTCGCCGGGGCGATCGGCGTCAACGTCGTGCTGAACAGCTCGCGCGCCGGCCTCGCCGACGACCTCACGGTGTTGTCTGGCGGGCTCCTCACCGTCGCCTCGAAGAACCACACCGACGCGATCACGTCCGCGGACGGCACGGCCACCGGCACGGCGTCCATCGGCGTCGGCGTGGCGGTGGCGGTGAACGTCGCCGAGGTCACGAACTCGGCCACGATCGGCGCCCGCGACAGCATCACCACACAGGGCCTGCGGCTGACGGCCGGCCCAGCGCTCGACAAGAGCGGCAACCCGACCACGAACGATGTCAGCGCCACCGCCGAGGCCGGGGCCGCGGCCGGCGGGGCGGACGGCAAGGTCGGCGTGGCCGGGGCGTTCGCGGTGAACGTGGTCGCTACCAACACCACCGAGGCGGTGGTGAGGGGCGGCGCGAGCGTGACCACCAGCGGCGGCGAGTTCACCCTCGCGGCGGCGAACACCGAGGCCGACACCGCCAACGCCACGGCCGCCACCACCCTCGGGAAGGCCGGCAAGGCGGGCGTCGGGGCGTCGGTCGCGGTGAACGTCCTCACCGGCCGCGTCGTCCGCGCCGAGGTCGAGAACGGCGTCACGCTCGCCGGCCCCGGCACCGGCGGGGCGGCGACCGGAAGCACGCTGTCCGTCACCGCCGACTCGGCCCGCACGGTCGACGCGAAGGTGAAGGCGGGCACGTCCGCCGGCGACGGCATCGCGGTGAGCCCGGCGGTCGGCATCAACATCGTCGGCAACACCGTCACCGCCCGGCTCGGCACCGGCACCGGCGGGCTGACGCTGACCGGGGGCGGCACGATCAGCGCCACGCACACGGCCAGCGCCGCCGTGGACGGCGACGCGCACGCGGCCGGCGGCAAGGTGGCCGTCGGGGCCACCATCGGCGTGAACGTCTCGACCGACGACGCCACCGCCGCCGCGAACCGCAGCTTCTCGGCCGGCGGGGCGGTCAGCATCACAGCCACGACGACCACGACGACGACGACGCAGATGGAGGCGAGCGCATCCGGCAACAGCCCCGCCGCCAAGGCCGCCGACGCCGCCGCCGACGACCAGGTGAACAACAGCAACAGCCCGACGAGCGGCAAGGGCGTGGTACTGCCGACGGCCGACAAGCAGGTGAACAGCGGCCAGGCCGGCAGCCCGACGGACAAGGCCAAGGTGCAGTCGGGCAAGGGGACCGGCGGCGTCGGTGTCGCCGCGGCCATCGGCGTGAACGTCGAGACCGCGACGAACACCGCCGCGGTCGGGCCGGGCGTGGTCATCACCGCCGGCGGCCCGGTGAGCGTGACGGCCACCGGCCTGACCGGCGCGACGGCCAAGGCCACCGGCACCAGCTTCGCGCTGGACGCCGCCGAGAACAAGGCGAACATCAGCGCCGCCGTGTCGGTCAACGTGGCCTCCGCCACCAACACCGCAGTCGTCGGTAACGGCGCGAGCGTACAGGGGTCGAACGTTTCGCTCCAGGCGCTGACGCCGGCCGGCAAGAAGAACGAGTTCGTGGCGTGGGGCTTGGCCGCGGCCGGGGGCAACACGAAGGCGGGCGTCGCCGGCACGGTCGGGGTGAACGTCGTCACCCTCACCCACCGAGCGAACACCGGCACCGGCGCCAC
>Ga0209181_10003555_pt1 | contig 23866 bp, 13 predicted proteins | sample MAT05_FD_187208 | JGI IMG/M metagenome (GOLD analysis project Ga0209181, IMG submission 187208) | Freshwater microbial communities from Lake Fryxell liftoff mats and glacier meltwater in Antarctica - MAT-05 (SPAdes) (version 2) | ecosystem: Environmental > Aquatic > Freshwater > Ice > Liftoff...
ATCGTGTCCAGATGCCGCCAAGTCCGCTCCGGTGCGCTATCGTGAATCGAGCACTTCAGCCCACATTCCGGGCACTGGGCGTCGGCACCCCATTGCCACCCCAGTTCGATCTCCACCTTCTTCTCCGTGAGCTTCAGTTCGACCGTCCTGATTTCCCACGGACTGCCAATGCCCAAGAGTGATGCGTAGTGCTTCTGAAGTTCGCTATCCATGCCCATGCCCCGAGGCTGCCAATCCCCGCCCGGGCTCGCCAACCCCAAACCCTTGCCCGGCGGAGCGCAGCGGCAGCGGAGCGAAGTCCGACGCAACGCGCTGAGCGCCCAGGCGTATCCACCACGTTCACTTTGCAACCATGCCGCCCGCGGACGCTCATCCTAAAAGCTCTGCTTCTTCTGACCCCATCTCAGCCACGAAATTCCCGGAATACCCCAACCCGCAGGGATCCGTGAGGTCCAAAGCGGGAACCACACCCCCACTCGAGCGAGGAAGCGCACGCATTCCCCCCATCCCAATCCTTCCGTGTGTTCCGTCCCTTCCGTGGTTGTTGGTTCTTTTCATCCGCGGTCATCACCGCTGCCGTCCCCGATAGAATTGTCAAGGTCCAACCCGGGGCTTGAATCTCCCCGCTCGAGTCGGTGAGCTATCCGGCGCTATGCCATCGGCCCCTCACGTCCTCGCCGCCTTTTCCCTTGGCGCCGCCACGTTTCTCCTGCCCAACGCCCACGCCGAGTTGTCCTGGATCTGGTCGTCCAAAGCCGACGCCGAACAGGTCAGCCTTCGACGTGAATTCACCGTGCCCGCCGGAATCAAGGAGGCGACCCTCGTCGTCACCTGCGACAACCGCGCCCGCGTCCTCATCAATGACAAGGCGGCGGCGACCAGCAACGACTGGAACGAAGCCTCGGAAGTGAACGTCACAACCTTCCTCAAACCCGGTTCCAACTGGATCCGCGCCGAAGCCGAGAACGAGGGCGGCCCCGCCGGCTTCATCGCCCGACTCAGCTACAAGGCCGCCGACGGCAAGGAAGTTGTCCTCGAATCCGACGCCTCCTGGCAGGTTCAGGCCAAGGGCGAATCCGACTGGAAAGCCGCCAAGATCGTCGGGCGCTACGGGGATGACCCGTGGGGCAAAGCTCTCGCTTCCGCCGCCATCCCGGGCGGTGCCAGCCGGGCCGAGCCCAAACCCGAGGTCGTGCAACCCGCCGATGTGGGCACCCTCCCCGGCTTCCGGGTCGAGCTTCTCCACACCGTGCCCAAGTCCGATCAAGGCTCCTGGGTCAGCATGACCGTCGATCCCAAAGGCCGCATCATCGCTTGCGATCAATACGGCGGCCTGTACCGGATGAAGCCCACCCCGGTCGGCTCCAACCAAACCTCGCCCGTCGAGCGATTGTCCGCCAAAGCCGGCGGTGCTCACGGTCTCCTTTATGCCTTCGACAGCCTCTACGTGATGGTCAATGAGCAGGGCGGACGCACGGGTCTCTGGCGCCTGCGCGACACCAACGGCGACGACCAGTTCGACGAGGAACGTCAGCTCCGGAAAATCCAGGGCGGCGGCGAACACGGCCCGCACGCGATCGTGCTCTCCCCCGACGGCCAATCGATTTACATCGCCAGCGGCAATCACACCAAGCTGCCCGACGGCATGGAGTATTCCCGCAGCCCCCGGAATTGGGATGAGGACCAGATCGTGCCCCGCATGTGGGACGCCAACGGGCACGCCCGCGGTATTCTCGCCCCCGGCGGGTATATCTGCAAAACCGACCCCGACGGCAGCGCCTTTGAGCTGGTCAGCCACGGCTACCGCAACGAGTACGACCTCGCCTTCAATGCCCTCGGCGACATCATCACCTTCGATTCGGACATGGAATGGGATGCCGGCACCCCCTGGTATCGACCCACGCGGATCTATGTCGCCACCAGCGCTAGTGAATTCGGATGGCGCTCGGGCTCCGGCAAATGGCCGTCCCACTACCCCGAAAGCCTGCCTGCCCTCGTCGACGTCGGTCCCGGCAGTCCCACGGGCGTCGAATCCGGCAAAGGCGCGAAGTTCCCCGCCAATTACCAGAACGCCATCTTCGCCAACGACTGGACCTACGGCACGATGTACGCCATCCACCTGAAGCCCCAGGGCGGCGCCTATGTGGCCGAGAAGGAGGAGTTCATCACCGGCAAGCCCCTTCCCCTCACCGACCTCGTGGTCAATCCGCACGACGGCGCCCTCTACTTCGCCATCGGCGGTCGCAAGACCCAGTCGGCCGTCTACCGTGTCAGCTACGTCGGAAGTGAATCAACCGCGCCGGCGGCCGCGCCTACACCCACGCCGGAGCTCCTCCTGCGCAAGAAACTCGAGCGACTCCATGACCGCGAAACCGGCGTGGAAGCCGTCGGCGAAGCCTGGCCGCACCTCGCCCACCCCGATCGCTGGATTCGGTTCGCCGCCCGCATCGCCGTCGAACGCCAACCCATCGCCGCTTGGGGCGCCAAAGCCGTCGAGGAAACCCGCTCCTGGGGAGTCATCGAACTGAGCGTCGCCGTCGCCCGTGCCGGCAAGGGCGCCGAAGCCTTCCGCGATGGCATGCTCCAACGTTTGAACGCGCTGGACTTCGCCTCCCTCGACGAAGCCGCTCAACTCGCCGTCGTCCGGGCTTACCAGCTCTTCGTCATCCGTCAGGGCATCCCCACAGACCCCGCCCGTTCACAGGTCATCGCCCGCCTGGATACGCTGTTCCCGTCCAAGAGCTTCGATCTCAATCGCGAACTCTCCGGAGCCTTGGTCGCCCTCGAAGCACCCACCGCGGTCGCCAAAACACTGAGCCTGATGTCGACCGCGCGGGACGAAGAGATCCACTACGCCAGCGATGCGCTACTCAATCGCAATTCCGGGTACGCGACCGCCTTCGCCAGCGCCGCAAACACCCGGCCCAATCAACAGCAGATCGCCTACGCCTACATCCTCCGCACCGCCAAGGTCGGCTGGACGCCGGCACTCCGCCGCACCTACTTCGCCTGGTTCCCCCGCACCGCCCCCTGGCAGGGCGGCAACAGCTTCAAGGGTTTCCTCGAGAACTTCCGCAAAGAAGCCCTCGCCAACGTCGTGGACACCGCCGAACGCACCGCCCTCGACACCCTCTCCAGCAAGAAGGAAGGCGTCGTCGTTCAGGACTTCCCGCTCCCGAAGGGCCCTGGCCAGGATTACACCGTCGACGAGGTGCTCCAACTCGCCGGCAACGGCTTGAAGGACAGGAACTTCGAGAACGGTCGCAGCCTCTTCCACTCCACCGCCTGCTTCTCGTGCCACCTTTTCGCCGGCGCCGGCGGTGGCGTCGGCCCCAACCTCACCGAGGCCGCCTCGCGCTATTCCCTCCGCGATCTGCTTGAGAACATTGTCGACCCGTCCAAGGTCATCTCCGACCAGTACGGCAGTGAGCAGGTCGAACTCACCGACGGCTCCAGCCTCATCGGTCGCGCTTATGAGGAAAATGGCCGTATCCACGTCGTCTATGATCCGCGCAACCCCGACGATAAGGAGTCGGCCGAACTGTCGAAGGTGAGGGCCCGCAGGCCCTACCCCGTCTCCCTCATGCCCAACGGATTGCTCAACGCGATGAACGCCGACGAAGTGCTCAACCTGCTCGCCTACATCCAGTCCGCCGGCAATCCAAACCATCCGGCTTTCAAAAAGTAGCTCGACCGGGGACGGTTCCCCGACGTGAAACGCATCGTCATCGTCGGCGGAGGGGTCGTCGGCCTCTCCGTCGCCTATTTCTGCGCACGCCGCGGCCTGCGCGTCACTGTCGTCGAACGTCATCCCGCCTCCCGGGATGGCTGTTCGTTCGGCAATGCAGGCATGATCTGCCCGAGCCACTTCGTCCCGCTCGCGGCCCCGGGCATGGTCGCCCTCGGACTGAAGTGGATGTGGAACCCAAAATCGCCGTTCTACATCAAACCTCGCCTCGACGCAGACCTGCTTTCCTGGGCCTTCAAATTCTGGCGCTCCGCCAATGCCGGACACGTCCGGCGCTCGGCCCCGGTCCTGCGCGACCTCAGTCTCGCCAGCCGGGCCATCTTCGCCGAACTGTCCCAGACGCCCGGCATCGACTTCGGCCTGGTCCAACTGGGGTTGCTGATGCTCTGCAAATCCCAGCACACCCTCGACGAAGAAGCCCACATGGCTGAGAAAGCCCGTGCGTTGGGTATTCCCGCGGAAGTCCTCAACGCCGCCCAAACCGCCACGCTGGACCCCGACGTCACCATGGACATCGTCGGCTCCGTCTACTTTCCCAAGGATTGCCACCTGATCCCGCACCGGTTCATGGAATCCCTCCAAACCGAGGCAACCCGCGCGGGCGCCACCTTCTTGTGGAACACTGAGGTCACCGGCTGGCGACGAGACTCCGGTGGTATCCGCGCCATCACCACGTCCTCCGGCGAGATCGAGGGCGACGAGTTCGTTCTGTGCGGCGGCTCGTGGTCGACGGTCGTCTCGCGCGACCTCGGCCTGGGCATCCCAATGCAGGCGGGCAAAGGCTACAGCCTGACCGTCCCCCACCCCCGCCAACTCCCCCGGATCTGCGCCATTTTCACGGAGGCCCGCGTCGCCGTCACCCCCATGGGATCCACCCTCCGCTTCGGCGGCACCATGGAAATCGCCGGACTCAGCGAGGACATCAATCCCCTCCGCGTCCAAAGCATCGTCGAGTCGGCCCCCCGGTACTATCCGGCCTTCAAGCCGGCCGATTTCGACGGTATCCAACCCTGGCGCGGACTCCGCCCCGTATCGCCGGACGGACTGCCCTATCTGGGTCGAACTCGACGTTACCCGAATCTGACGGTGGCCACCGGCCACGCCATGCTCGGCCTCAGCCTGGCGCCCATCACGGGCAAGATCGTCTCCCAACTGGTCGATAAGGAACGTACCTCCATCGATATCAACCTCTTGGACCCCGATCGACACGGGTGATTCCGTCCGCTTAATCCCAAGGACCTATTCCGCAGTTCGGACCCGATGAGGTACAACAGCACCCATTGTGAAGAATGCGAGAGCCCTTTCGGTTCGGACGTCCCCAGGATGGCCCGTCCTCTTCGCCTTCCTGGTGGTTGCGGTCCTCACTCTGGAACTGGGGTTGTCCGCTTCCACCCGCGTCGGAATCCAAGTCACACCCCTGTCCTGGGTTGGCCTCATCTCCTTGACCGTGGCGGTTTCAGGCCTCTTCCGACTCCAATTCCCAAGCCATACCGCCGACTCCGCCAACTTGAAACCGGGCGCCCAAGGTAACGACGCCATCGACGCCGCCTTCAGCGCCTGGAAATCGACCGCCGAGATCCTGGATGCCCGCACCACCTTTCCCGAATTCCTTTACCCGGCTCACAAGGCGTCGCTCGCCATTTTCCCTTCCGGAACCACATTCCTGGCCGCTCGTTTCGCCACGCCGGCGGCGGCACGGGCGGCCGTAGAGGGGTACCGGGAGTTCTTCGGAATGACCGACAGCCGCGCATCGCTTCAGGCCACATGGACCGGAGCCCGGGCCCAGACCCACGACTTCGCATCGATCCGATGTCAGGGCGACCTCCTGCTCGCCTGCACCACCCGGGAGCGCGCCAACCTCGACCCGCGGCTCGTGCTGTCCATCGCCTCCGCCTCCGCCGCGGTCCACTTCTAGGATTCGGGACCGAACTACGACCAAAGTCTCAGAGCCTGAGGTCCTATTCCCGTCTGGCGCTCATCTGCGGTGGGCTCCGTTCATGAGCAAAGGGTTTTCATGAGATTCCTCCGCTCTACTAACCGCACGTTGGTTACTGGGAACCCCTCTCTCCACGCCTCGGTGCTCGCTCCATCGGCGTTTTCGGCCAGGATCGCTAAGGCTTCGCATGCGACTGCGACCGCGACTGCCGCTAGGCTCGCCGTTCGCGAATAGATGCCAAAATGTCGGCGATCACTTCCGGTCTGGGTTTGGCACCCACGTTGCCCTTCCCGTGCAGTCGGACGCTGATGTGCCCCGCCTCGCGATCGCGGCCGCCCACGACGAGCATGGTGTGAACTTTCGCCGTCTCGGCATCCTGGACTTTACCGTTGATCTTGTTCGCTGAGTAGTCGCCCTCCACGCGGACGAAGTTGGCGTGCAGTTCATCCACGATTCCCCGGGCGTAGGTCGCCAGCGGTTCGTCATCGCCAACGGTCAGCACTCGAACCTGCTCCGGCGCCAGCCACAGCGGGAAGTTCCCAGCATAGTGTTCAATCAGGAAGCCGATGAACCGCTCGTGCGTCCCCAGTGGGGCCCGATGGATGCACAACGGCGTCTTCCCAAGATTGTCACGATCCCGGTAGAGCAGCCCGAACCGCTTCGGCACCGCGAAATCCACCTGGTTCGTGGCAATGGTGAACTCACGACCGATGATGCTCCATACCTGCACATCGATCTTGGGCCCGTAGAAGGCCGCTTCGTTCGCCACTTCCACGAAATCGATCCCCGAATCCACCAGCACTTGGCGAACCATGTCCTCGGTCTGCTTCCACAATTCGGGCTCGTCCACGAACTTCAGGCCCAGCTTCAACGGATCATGGGTTGAAAAGCGCATCTGGTACTTCTCGAGTCCGAAGACCTTGAAATACTTGAGGTACATCTCGTTCACCGCGCGGAACTCCGACGCGAACTGCTCCGGGGTGCAGTAGATGTGGGCGTCGTTCATGTTCAACGACCGCACCCGCATCAGCCCGAAAAGCTCGCCGGACTGCTCGTAACGGTAACAGCAGCCGTACTCCGCCAGGCGCAGGGGCAGATCCCGGTAACTTCGAGGTTCGGCGGCGAAGATCCGGTGATGATGCGGACAATTCATCGCCTTGAGGTAATAGCGGCCGCCCATCAGCGAAATCTCTGCCTCCAGTTTCGCGATATCGTGCCGTACCTGTTCTCCGGTCATGCCGTTGGGGTTGGGCGAAACGGCGCGCTCGATCGATTCCGCCAACTGGATCAGGTCGGCGCGTTTTTCGGTCAGCTGCGTCCGTCGCTTGCGCTCGTCCTCCTCCAACATCTCCATCGGCGGGAACATGCTTTCCGCGTAGTACGGGAGGTGGCCGCTGGTCCGGTACATCTTCTCCTTCGCCAGATGCGGCGTGCGAACCCGAACATACCCGGCCTGGAACTCCGTCTCCTTCGCCAGACGTTCCAATTCCTCGACCAAGACCGTCCCCTTGGGCAGCCAAAGCGGCATGCCCGGACCGACGAATTCGGTGTCGATGGCATACAGGCCCATCTCCGCGCCGATCTTTCGATGATCCCGACGCTTCGCCTCCTCCTGCATCTTCACCCACTCCTCGAGCTGGGTCTTGTTCTTGAAGGCCGTTCCGTAGATGCGCTGGAGCTGCGGGTTCTTCTCGTCGCCCTTGTAGTACGCACTCGCCACCGTGGTCAGCTTGAAGGCCCCGATATTGCCGGTTCGCATCACGTGCGGCCCGGCGCAGAGATCGATGAAATCGCCGTTCTGAAAATAGGAAATGGCCTCCCCCTCAGGGATCTGGTTCAGGAGATCCAGCTTGAACTTGCTGGCGTTGCCTGGTCGTTCCGCGAGGCCGCCCAACCGCCCGCTTTGCGCGTCCAGAATCGCCTGCTCCCGTGTCATCGTCCGCTTCTCGAAGACATGGTTCGCTTTGATCTCCTTCTTCATCTCCTCCTCGATCCGCGGGAAATCCTCCTGCGAAATCCGGTGGGAGAGTTCGAGATCGTAGTAGAAGCCGTTCTCAACGGCAGGCCCATAGGCAAACTGGGCGTCGGGCCAGATCCTCAGAATGGCGGTGGCCAGCACGTGAGCGCAGGAATGGCGGAGGCGCTCCAGTTCGGACATCCGCTCGCGGTCATCGAGCGTCTTGCGTTCAGGTTGGGGAACTGCGGGGTTCTGCATAAGGGGTACCAGGAGTTGGGTCGGGACCTCACACCGAAAACGAAAACGCCTCGAACCGGTGCGGGTGCGAGGCGTTTTCGCGTCCTGCCGGGTCTTCCGGCGGACGCTACATCGTTGTGGTCACGTTCCAACTCACCGGCCGTTTATGGCACACCCCCGCCTTCCCTCGCAACGCCGTTTTGGCCACCCCCCCCGACTCGACTCGTGAACCACCACCGATGCGAAGCAACGGATTCCTCACCGCGTTGCCAACGCCTCATGACGCCCCACCAGGAACCAACTGGGCAGTTGCCCCTTTCCCTTCACCTCCACCATCCCCCGCGCCTCAAACCGATAGCGATCCTTCAGTCGAAGGTAAACCGGTTCCGCGACGTGGATCCTTCCGGGCAGACTAAGCGATTCCATCCGGCTCGCGATGTTCACCGTTTCCCCCCAAAGGTCGTAGCTGAATTTGCTCCGACCAATGATCCCCGCCACGACCGGGCCCGTGTTGAGTCCGATCCGCAGTTGAATCGGGGTTCGCAAGGTGCCAAAGCCTTCCTTCACGCAGGCCAGCATGTTCAGCGCCAACTCGGCCACCGCATCGGCATGGTCCTCCCTGGGGGTCGGCAAACCTCCGACCACCATGTAGGCGTCGCCGATGGTCTTGATCTTCTCCAAACCCTGCGCCTCAGCGAGAGCGTCGAATTCCGTGAAGATATCGTCCAGCAATCGCACCAAATCCACCGAGGACACCCGGCTGGTCAGCGCCGAGAACCCCACCACATCCGCGAACAGAACGCTCACCTCCGAAAGGCTGTCGACGATGGTCGTCTCCCCGTGCTTCAGCCGCTCCGCAATGCGCAACGGCAGGATGTTCCGCAGCAAAGATTCCGATTTTCCCCGTTCCACCTCCAGTGCTTCAAGGTAGGCTTGTTCTTTCCGTCGCAGACGGTGCTTTTCCAGGCATGCATTGATCCGGGCGCGCAACAGAATCGCGTTGTACGGCTTCGCCAGATAGTCCTCCGCCCCCATCAGGATGCACCGGACAACGCTGTCCATCTCGTCCAAGGCCGACAGCATGATCACCGGAATTTCACGCAACGGGGCATCAGCTTTCAATTCGCCTAAGACCCGGTCGCCGTCCATCCCCGGCATGATCATGTCCAAAAGCACCAAATCCACCGGTCGCGCCCGGACCAACGCCAGTGCAGCCGGTCCGTTCTCCGCGGTCACGACATCGAACCCCTGCCGCGCGAGACGTCGGGCGAGAAGTTCCCGGTTAGCAGCGTCGTCATCCACCACCAACACCAAGCCACCCGGTGCCTGGGATGCACCTGCGGGCGCTGGAGCCGATCGCGACAACGCCAGGGCGTCCGGATGTCGGGAGGGAACCACCGCATCACCGACGGGAACTCCGGTTGGAAAGACCCCGGGCACCAAAAGTTCGTCCAACAACACCAGAAAGCCTCGGGCAGCTTCCTGCACTTTTCGCAGATCGGAGGCCAGCCGCGAGTTCGGTTCGCACTCCGCTTGTTCCAAGAGAATCTCGCTGTACCCCAACGCGTGATTCAACGGCGTGCGCAACTCCGCGTGCAGAAGTCGAAGATCCACGTGACCCGATGCGATTCGCTCCGGAGCCAGCTCCTGCCGGATCAACTCCACCAACCGCCGACCCGACGCCTCGATGCGACGCAAATCCGGAATCCATGCCTCGAGTCCAAGGTCCGAAGCTTCCTCCTGTAGCATCTCGGCGTACCCCTGGATGTGCGACGCCGGTGTCCGAAGGTCATGCCGCAATCGAGCCAGCGAATCCACCCGGCCAGGATCGGAGTCGGGATCGTGAGGAGCCTCGGTGGGCGTAGGGTCGTCGCTCATTCCCGTGCAGTTCGCTGAAGCAGTTGTTGGATCTTGTCGAGCAGCCGCATCAATTCGACGGGCTTGGTGTCGAAGTCATCGCAGCCCGCCTCCCGGGCCTGTCGCTCATCCGTTGCCATCGCGTGGGCCGTCAGGGCGATGACAGGAATCCCGCGCAACTCAGGCTCCGCTTTGAGGCGACGCGTGGCCTCCCACCCGTCGAGCACGGGCAGACTCATGTCCATGAGGATCAGGTCGGGCTTCTCCACGCGAACCATGTCGATCCCTTGCTGGCCGTCCGTGGCACAGATCACCTGGAAACCTCGGCGCTCAAGCCGCCGGGAGAGCATGTCCCGGTTCATTTCGTTGTCTTCAACCAAAAGAAGTTTGGGCATACGGGGCGAAACTTGTGTGGGGGCGTCCATAGGTCGGATCTTATCGTGACGGCGGCACTTCCGGAGTCGTTGACTGGGGTTCTGGAACGGCGGAAGACAAGGTTTCCAGTCGGGATTCCAGACCTGGATCCTTGACCGCCACGGAATGTTTCGCGGATTCGATGGGCCTCCCGACCGCGTCCACCCCCGGGTGGACCACTGAACGGATCTCGCGAAGCAATTCATCAAAGGACAGCGCCTGCTTCTGGACAATCCGGGCGGCGTTCCCGCGCAACCGCTCGACATCGTCGTCGGTCAGGTCCTTCCCGGTCACCACCACCACAGGAACATCCCGAAATCCCGGATCGGCCCTAAGGCGTTGGATGAACTCGAATCCATCCATCCCCGGCATCAGAAGATCCAACAGGATCAACGTCGGCTGATGCCGATGAAGGGCCTCGAGGGCCGCTTCGCCGTCCGGGGCTGAAGCCGTCTCCCAGCCCTCGTCCGAAAGACTCCGCTCCAACAGGGAGCGGGTCCTCTCGTCGTCCTCAATCACCAACACCCGCCGAGCCGAAGTTCGGAAACCCAACATCTTCACCGTGGACGACAGCCGCAACCAATCGATGGGTTTGTTGAAATAGTCCGCCGCACCCAGCGCAAAACCCAACTGCCGGTCATCGACGATCGACAGCATCACCACGGGAATCCGGGCCGTCGCGGGATCGGACTTCAACGACGACAGAACCGCCCACCCATTCATCCCGGGCATCATGACGTCGAGGATGATGACCGCCGGCTGAAGCGCCCGTGCATGGGCGATCGCCTCGGGGCCTGAACTGGCGGTTTCCACCCGAAAACCCTCACGCGCCAAACCTCGCCCCAGCAGGTCACGGGCATGTTGATCGTCATCCACCACCAAAACCAAGGAACCCTTGGAGGGCCCGAGATGCTCACGAGTGGGCGCGGCAATCCGAAGGACCGAGGTCCCCGGACTCGCCAACCGCTCCGAGACCACGCTGGGCAGATCGACCGTGAACACGGACCCTTTCCCCGCCTCGCTGGCCGCCGTCACGTCCCCGCCCATCAGCAGGCAGAACTTCCGTGTGATCGCCAAACCCAGTCCCGTCCCACCAAATCGCCGCGTGGTGGACACATCCGCCTGGGTGAACACTTGAAAGAGTCGCCCCTGCTGTTCCGCGGTCATGCCGATGCCCGTATCCGAGACCACGAAAATCACCCGTCCCACGGCATGCGACCCGTCACCCGCGGAAGCCTGGGCTGTCCGTCGCCCGATCTGAAGGGTGACCACTCCCTGATGCGTGAACTTCGAAGCATTGCTGAGTAGGTTGAAAAGGATCTGTCGCACCTTCGTCTGGTCGGCTCGCATGACCCCAATGCCAGGATCGCATTCCTGTGCGAGTCGGTTCCCATTCCGGTCCGCCATCGGTTGCACCGTGGAGACCACCTCCGCGGCAAGTTGAGCCAGACCAAAATCCTCCAGATAGAGCGTGATCTTGCCTGCCTCGATCTTCGACAGGTCGAGAATGTCATTGATCAGGGTGAGCAGATGACGACCGGCTCCCTGGATCTTCTGCAGGTCTCCCAGGAAGGATTCGTGACCCAGTTCGATCGCTTCCTCCTCCAACATCTCACTGTATCCGATGATCGCATTCAACGGAGTCCGCAGTTCGTGGCTCATGTTGGCCAGAAACTGGCTCTTCGCCTGGTTGGCTCCCTCCGCGCGAATCTTCGCATCCGCCAGCCGGGCATTCGCCTCCACTAGAGCCTTCGTCCGATCCTGTACGTCTTCCTGCAACCGCTCCCGATGCCGGCTCAATTCCAGGTCCCTGGTCTGAATCTGGCCCAGCATCTCATTGAAGCCGTCCGTCAGCTGCCCGAGTTCGTCATCGCTCCGACGCTCGGCTCGAATGGAGTAGTCACGACGGTCGCGCACCCGGCCAGCCGTCTCCCACAAATGCAGGATCGGATCGGTGATCTTCGGGCAAAGCCGGTTCGCCAACCAGCCCGCCACAACGGCCGCAAACACGAATGAAAGCGCCAGGAGCCCCCCAAATCTTCCATAGAACCGCCAGAGGACCGAGCGATCCGCCTGCAGGTAAACCCACCCCACATCCTTGCCGCGACTCCCAGGCACCGACGCAATCAACGTCAGCGTCCGACGATTGAAGCCCACCGGCAAAATCCGGGCAGGAAAGGCGTAGACATCCTCGTCCGCAGGGTCACGGAGATAGGTCGCCATCAGGGTCTCACCGTCCGCGCCGTACAGCGCCGCCGCATGGATCGTTGGACTGGCCCGCAAGCCCCCCAGAATCTGCCGCGCTTCCGCAGGGTTCACGATGTCCGCGAATTCCAATGCCGGTTCGGCCGCCCGACTGATGGGGCGCGCCAAGGCATCCAGCTGCGATCCAACCTCCCCCACATAGAGGTATCCACCACTCACGAACAACAACAGGCACGCCACCGCCAAGGCCAGCCCGGTCGTCCCCAGCATCATCGCAAGCAAACGACGTCGAAGTGTCGATGGCCGAAGTGCCGACTCTCCCATCGGATTCATCGTTCCACCTCCGCAATCCTCAAAAGCCGCGACTGAAGTTCCAGCCCGGCCGCACGCGCATTGCGCACGTTGACCGTCAGCTTGCGGTCCGCCAGAGAAAGGTTGAACACTCCGCCGATGCGGGTGAAGCCGGCATCCTCGCCCACCGTCAATAAGCCCTCCCGTAGGGCCATCGGAAGCCGCGCCAGTTCGTTCGACCGTGCCTCCGGTATGAACAGAATCTGACATCGCGGCAAATCCTCGATCCTCTCAATCAATTGCACCGACACACGCCGATCTCCCACTTTCACATCTTTCAGCAAGCCTTCCAGCATGGGGCCAAAGGTGGCTCCACCAAGAAGCACGATGGTCAGCGGATCATCTGTCGGTCCAAAAGCCGATTCCGGCCAAGTGACGAATCCTGGCACCTTGGAAAGAAACGCGGCCCGAAATTCGTCCGGGCCGAGCGGAACCGGGCTCTTGGCCCGCGTCTGGGCTGAAACGAAGAGCCCCTGCCACAGCAACGCCAGCGTCAGAAGAAATCCCAGGCGTTCCCGCCCTCTAGGAGGCAGGCCGACGCCAACCTGGGTCTCACCGGGATTCATCGCACAGGTGCATATCAGGTCTTCTACGTCGCGACAATCCGCGTCCCTCATCCTCCGGGCATGCGGTCGTGCCCCTTCCCCGCCCGTGCGTGCGCCCATTTCCAGGGATGCCCATGAATTGCTTTGACGCACGATCGCTCTGTCCCATCCCATCCCATCCCAGAAATCCGCGCCCACCCATGTTATCAAAACCCTGGATGCCCACCGATGCGTCACCGTGGTTCTTGGCGAGTGTCATCGGCTGCGGCCTGTTCTGGCTTGTTGCCTACGCCCTGATCATCCGCCATGGCATTAAGGAAAAGACTTTCGGAATGCCCCTTGCCGCGATGTGCTGGAACATCTCTTGGGAAGTCCTCTTCGCCTTCGTGTATCCGCCAGACTACCGGCTCATCGTGGTCGGCAACGTGCTCTGGGTGGCCTTCGACATCACGATCCTGATCCTGGCGTGGAAGTTCGCACCGGACGACTTTCCCGAAGGCTGGTCTCGACGCCTGGTGCGGCCCGGAATCGTCATGGGCCTCATCCTGGCAACAGTTCTCCAGATTCCTCTGGCCCATGAATACCACGACATGAAGGGCTATCTGACTGGCTGGATGGCCGCCCTGATGATGAGCCTGCTGTTTCCGGCGATGCTACTCCGCCGCAATTCGCTTAAGGGTCAGTCTCTTTGGATCGCCATTGCCATGCTCGGCGGAAATATCTGGGCCTGGGTCTGGGTTAAATACTACCCGACCAACCCACCCGACGCCGTGATCAACCCTTCCATCAATCATTTGTTCTTTATCGCGACCTGCTCCTTCAACGCCCTTTACGTGGCGTTCGTCTACCGCCGGGCTCGCGAACTCGGCATCAATCCCTGGACCCGATGGTGACTCGGCTTGGTCCTGCGGTTTCCAGCTACACCGGTTATCCTCTCCTCAAAATCGCGCCGTGATCTGACCATACACGCCGCGCGGCACCTCGTTGATCTGGGTGCGCACGTTGGGATCCGGACCGAATTCGGGATGCTGCGCGTCGACCAAATTCTGCCCGACCAGGGCCAATTCAAGCCAATGCCGGGGCCGCCATGCCAGTCTCACATCCAAATCAAAGTAACCGTCCACGCCGAACGCCGGTAGTCGATCGACCCAGCGGGTCCAGAAATCCAGATCCACGTTGCCGGGTAGATCGAAGGAAGCGCGAAGTGAGATCTGATTCTCCGGATCCACGCCTTCCGAAAAGAGGTTTTGCTGCCCGTTCGCGGGGTCCAACTGCATTTCCATCTGGTAAAAGCTGTAGCCCAGGGTGAAGCGACACCACTCGGCAGCCTCCCAGCCCACGGAGGCTTCCGCCCCCCAACTCGTCGCCGCCGCCGTCTTGACGGCCTGAGTCGACGTCTCAAGGTGAGGATACGGCAGGGGTCGGTAGTTCGGAACGCCCATGCTCCCTTCGACCAAGTGGTCGTAGGTGTTGATGAAGCCCGCCAGATCCACCGACACGTTCCGAATCGGCTGAAGCCGGTAGCCCAACTCGTACGCCAGGACCTCCGCCGCCTCCAGCCCTGGGCTGGTTTGCGCAGTCACGAACAGGGGTAGCGGAACTCCGGTGGTGATGGGTTCGTAAGGCAACTGGACGCGCTCGATCGAGTTGAGATTGCGACCCGGGACCTGAACCGCCCGCGCCACCGACCCCCACAAGGTCTGGCGCTCGTCGATCACCCACGCCAATCGCGCATCCGGTTGCACCTCCCAACCGGTGGAATCGTTGTGCTCCAATTTGGAGCCTAACGTCAGCGTGAGTTCATCCGGCACCAAACCCACTTCATCCTGTAGGAAGCCGCTGAATACCTGCCAATGGCTGACTTTTGGATTCCAAAGGAAGTACTCCGGGTCTGGATTCCTGTACTCGTCCGGGAGATAGCGGTATCCGAATCCATACATCATGCTCTGGTTCCATGGCAGCGGGAACCGGTGCTGAAAATCCACGTCGAAGGTCTGCCGTACCCCGTCATGCTCAAGCTCCCGTCGGTCCACGTAATCGTAATAGGTTCGAAGTTGAATCTCAGAATCCTCTCCCGCCCCGTGGGTGAACCGTCCGAGCACGTTGCCACCCAGATCGTCAAAGGCGTACCGCTTACGTTCCACGTAGGTCGTCGGAGTGACACCGGCGATCGGATAGAGTCGCCCGATGTAGGTATCGTTCCGCACCCGGCTGTAATGGCCATCCCCCTGAAACGTCAGCTGATTCAAGTCCCGTTCCCAATCGACCCGAAAACCGCTCTGCATCGAGTACCAACCGTCATAGCCCTCCGGAAAATCATCCGAGTTGCCGTAGCTGAAGAAGGCCCGCGCCGAGGTCGCCTCATTCACCTCCCAGCCGTACCGGAAGTCGGTAAACCCGGCATTCTCCGTGCCAAAGCCACCCGTTGTGTAACCACCCAAGGTGTCATTCGATGACTTGGTAATGATGTTGATCACCCCGTTAACCGCGTTCGCGCCCCACACGGACCCGCCCGGCCCACGGATCACTTCGATACGTTCGATATCCTCCAGCGGATAGCGAACCTGATCCCAATACACCCCCGAAAAATTGGGGGTGTACACACTCCTTCCGTCCACCAGGACGAGCAGGCTATCGGTGAATCGATTGTTGAATCCCCGGCTGCTGATCGCCCACTTGTTGGCATCCATCGATGCCACCGAGATCCCCGGTGCCAAACGCAACACCTCCGAGATGCTTCGTGCTCCCGAACGCCGGATCTCGTCATTGCCAATCACGAAAACGGCCCCCGGAGACTCTCGCAAGGACTCGGACCGCCGATTCAGCGAGGTGACCTCCGTGTTCAACAGATCCTCGAGGCTCAGCGCCCGCAGCGCGGCCAGATCATCCGCCCCCTTCTCAGGACTCCCCGCGATCGCCTCCGCCGCGAATGATCCCGCACCCATTCTCAATATCAGCACCCCGACCCAAGCCGCCACCGTCACCCCACCCAGTCGTGTCATCCCTAGCCGCGTCCACCCCATGAACCCCCCATCCGTAGCGGAGGGCGTCCCGCCGGCCGTAAAGCCGGGCGTCTCGCCCGACGGCCTCCCCGGTTCATGGCCCCCATACGGGTTCACCATTTGGAAAACGTTCCTGACCATGAACCGCGGCTCCGTTCTTAACCCCAATCCCCATCTCCCGCCCCTCTCCGGTTCACGGACCGAGAGGGGTTCGAAAGGGAGGATGTGCCCTTTCAAGAACTGTTTTTTCATGTGCAGCTCCGTTCTGAACAAGGATTCACGCCCCTCACGAAACCGCTCCGCGGGCTTTAGCATGAACGGATGAGTCCGGTGCCCAAGGCTTCGGCCTACCTCGGCTCAAGGCCGGAATCTGCCATCTCGCCAGTACGCCGAACATCCACCACGACGCCAATCCCAGTACGGCTGAAATCACCGCGGGCACCCACGCTTGGAAACAGGCCAGGCCCAAGCCGGACACCATCAGAAATCCACCCACGCCCAGCAGCCCGGCACTGATCAGAATCCCGTTGAACAACTCACGGCGCCACCGCCTCAGACGGCCTTGAAACTCCGGATCCGCTCCCGCCTCCGGTTGCCACTGAGTAAGATTTGGCGGCAGGTAAAAGGGTCTGCGGGCGTACGCCGCCCAGCAACTGTCCACCAACTCCTCTGCCATCGGATGCATCATCCTGCGGACCATCACCGAGATACCCGGCACCCCCCACGCCAGAAGTTCACGCACACGGTAGTGAATCAGAAGCACCCAGCGAATCAGTGTGAACGCCAACCGGCCCGGCACGGATCGAGACTTTGAATCCAACTCGGGAGTCAACAAGCTTGACGGATCGCCTCCGACCGCCCGGACCTGGTCGGCCACGAAGACCGCCGGCAAAAGCCTATTCATTCCAAAGTAGTCAGGCACCAACTCCTCCAGAAACCCCACAAGTGTCGTTGTTAAAGCCCGCCCCTCCTCACTGGGTCCTGCCTCCTTGTCCCGAATCAGGCTGAACAACTCCTTTGCCTCGTCCCAGTCGTCCGTCATCAACCCGTCCTCTATCCCCATGATGTGCCCCACCAAACGCCACCGGTGAAGAAATGCAGCGCGGTCCTCATGCGTCAGCCGACGCCCCAGTTGCTCCAAACCGACGAGCATGACATATCCGAACGTCAGCAGCGTGTAGGCCTGATCCTCCTGGTTGACAGGAGCACCCAGCTTCTCCGAGTCCCAGGCGCCACCGGGACTGCCAGCCGGGGCCTTCAAAAGCAAATCCCGCATATAGCCGTGCAGGAATCGGACCTTCCGAGCCGACAAGAAACCCCGGCCCCAGACATAGCGCTGACCTCGAATCTTCCCTGACAAGCCCGTGATGGCTCGAGCGAGCGCCGCAGCTGTTTCGCGTTCGGGCTGTCCTGGGGTGGCATCCCTGCGTACCAACACCTCCCCTTTCCACTCCCATTCCCCATCCATTCCGCAGGCTCGGAGCGCGGCCACCCTCAACTTCTCGTGGCGATCGGCATGATCCTCCAGCAAGCGCAACCCGTCCTCATCCAAGACCGCATCCAGCATCAATCCCGTCTCGAACAAGCGTTGGGGCAGGTATTTTCTGTCCGCCAATTTTCCCGTCCGAAACAACGCAGGGATACCACGATGGAGCAGATAGCAGGCGGGAAGGCTGCCCACATAGAGGATGAACAGCAGGCCGAGGGTGTTGTCTTCCCAAAGTTTCGCCGCCCGCGTCAGCTTGGCTTCATTGACCCAGTCCGGAAGCGGTAGCGGATCAAAAAAATCGAGAAAAGGGTCCGGGACCTGGCGGACCGTACGTTCCAGCGGGCATTGCGCCACCGCCATCAATTCGGGCGCCTCCCGCAGCCAATCCATGACCCGCAACAAGTGATTGTAGCCGCGAGGCCCCAGCGCCGCGTCGCGCTCCATGCCGTCAACGAGGCGCTTCACCGGCTCGTCGCCCCGTGTCCGCGCCTCGGCAAGCCGTTGTGGGGACCAGTCGTGGAGGACCATGAACCCCTTGATCATGCGCGCGGAAACCGCTCTTCCAAGACTTTTCCCGAGCTCACCGGCCGGATGTCGGAACAACCGGATGTCGAAAGAACCTGTTCTGGTGAGGCTTTGGCGTTTGAAAGGGGTAGAAGAACGGCCGCTCATGGTGGTGGGGTTGAACACCTGAATCGTGAGACGTGACAGGCATCCCCACAACGTCCTTGCCTTCCGTGTGAGCCGTGCTTTCCGTGGTTCCAGACTCCCAGGCGCGATCCTGCCCGAGAGCCAGAACCTCGGCCCGCATTCGAAAAACTCTCGCTTGCGGGATTGGGGGCGTACCGGCTTATGCTTTGCCCCGCGGGTGATCCGGGCAGCCGGAAGCCCAGCCGGATGTGGAATCCACGGATCGCCGAGAGAACCGCTCTCGAGCCCTCCCCACAACCGCCGCCCATCGATGGGTTTGCCAGGGTAGCTCAGCGGTAGAGCAGGGGACTCATAAGCCCTTGGTCGGAGGTTCGATTCCTCTCCCTGGCACCATCGGGTTGGAAGACAACGACTTGCGCGATACTCCAAACAGGAATCGGCCGCGTTTCAGACCGAGAATTCGAACGTTCCCGAGCGCCCACGGTTCCTCGATTCGTCCAGATCTTCAAAGGCCACCCTGTTGCACCTCCCAAGACCCGCACCCACCGCACCCACCGCACCCACCCCCGACTCCCACAGCCTCCCGATTCAGGGACATCTGTCCCTAGCGTAACCGGGAGGCGGCCGATCCAATAACGGGATGTTCTCGAATCACCCGGCAGCCCACCCCGGCCGCACGCGATTTCACCTGCTCTTGATTGCTTGGAGCTTTCTCGGCGGCATCCCGGCCTGCTCCGCCATCCTCTCCGAGCCTTTCGCCACCGAATCGCCGGATCGGAAGTTCCGCGGACGGTGAACGACTTTGGTCCTCGCAATATGGCGATCCAAGGAACGCCGTGGGTTCGGCGCCGAAACTGTATCTCGACAGCGGCGACCAGGCGCTCCTCGTGTACCCGAATGGCGCCACAAAATTCTCCCGGCACGGCAAAAGAATGTGGTCCACGTCGTTCACCTCGCGGCGCCTCACCCTCGTTTCCTCCCGCGTCGACGCCGAGAATTCCGTGATCCTCACCGGCTGGGCATGCCCGCATCGGCTCGGACGGCCGACTTGACTGGATCCGAACGCTGGGTTCGCCGGCGGGCCAGACGGCGGTGGAGGGCTTCTTCCCCACCGAGATCGTCCCAAAACCCGGCCCTGGCGGTTGGACGATGGGGCTTCGTTCCGACCTCGCATCCGCGGCCATCCCGCTTCAGCGCACCGCCAGCAGCGGAACCTTTGAAGCCTGGGTGGACGGCGCAAATCGACCTCGGGTCTGGAGCTCCAGCGACCCTCTCGCCTCGGCGACGGACGCCTCCAGAGGCAATCGGGTCATCCCCGGGGGTCACGCCCATCTCCTCCTCGACATCGATAACCAGGCGATCGTGGCCCGCTGGACCGCCATCACCGCCGGTTCCTTCCGCCTAGCGGGAACCTTCTATGGCGGGCCCGACGGCGCGCCCGATTCCCAACCCGTGCAGAAACGGCCCAACCTCGCCATCTACATCAACGGCATCACCCGCACCAATGTTCCCGCCGCCACCACCGCTGCCGCCACCTCTTGGGCCTTCGACCTTCCCCTCGAACTCCGGGCCGGCGACGTCGTGGAATTGGCGGCCCACCGGCCTGGAACCGATTACTGGCCTTCGATCACCCTCGATGCCGTCATCGCCCGGGCCGACCTGCCCCCCACCGTGGCCATCACCCAACCGGTCAGCGGCCGGACCTTCGCCCCGGGCCAGGCGATTCAAGTGATCCTTGACGCGTCGGACCCGGACGGCTCCCCGGTCGGTGTCGATCTCCTGGTCGATGGCCGGATCCTTCAGAGCCTGACGGCGCCGCCGTACCTCTTCAACCTGCCCGCCCTTCCGCTGGGCGAACACCGCCTCGAAGCGCGCGCCTACGACGCCGCCGGCCTCGGCTCCTCCGCACCCGCCATCCTGGTGCACGTCGACAAAGCCCCGGCCCAGAACCTCTTCATCACGCCCGCGAACGTTCGTCGGGCGCTGTTCAGCGCGACCCTCACCGCGGCGCTCGAGGACGCGGCCGGGACGGAGTACGGCCTCGGCATGGATCTGCTCCTCCACGTGGCTGCCCGGCTTCACCGGGAGTTTCCGGAAGCTCCTCCGGAACTGCTCCAGGCCTTTCTTACCGAGTCCATGCGGGAGGTCCGGAAACTCCCCGGCTCCCCAGGAGGCGGAGCGGTCGCGGTCGCCGGTGGGCGACGGTTGGCAGGCGCGCCTGAACCCAAGGCCTACGAAGGCGTTCGGGAGGTTCTCGTGGGTGGACTTTGCGGCATCGTCGCCAAGGGTGGCTGGGACAAATGCACCTACTTCGGGAACGCCGGAGTGAAGGCCGTCGACGAGGCCTTCGGCTGGCTGGCCGATTACCAGTCCCGCGAGTTCGACCGGAAGTTCCGCGAGGAAGGCGGGCAGGACATCTACGACGCCGCGCAGAAGGATCCCGTCATCGCCTCCGGCTTCGACGCTACCCTCGGCGCCGAACTCAAGACCCGGCTCACCGATTCGAACAAGGAACTCGTCGACCGCTTCGACCAACTGGACAAGGCCAACACCGGCCTCGCCGATCAACTCAAGGCCGTCCTCACCGACACCGGCGCCATCCGCACCGACATCAAGGCGTTCGAGGCCATGGCCGAAAACCAGTTCCACCACATCAACTCCGGCATCAACACCCAGATCGGCATCGCCCGGGAAAACCTCCTCCAGACCTCGACCATTGTCGGTTACCTCGCCCGCCAGGAAGCGGCGTCCCTCCGCCAGGCCCAGGAGGCCCGAAGGCAGGCCGCCTACCAGCAGCAACTCGCCGGCATGCAAGCCGGCGTCAACATGCTCGGCACGCTCATCGGTTTCGGGGACGCCAAGCTGGGGAAGAAGGTCTCCGCCGTCGGCACCGCCGGCATCAAGCTCTTCGACGCCGTCACCAAGTTCTCCGCCGGCATCGGCAGCGTCGGCGGCTGGGCCAGCGCCGCCCTCACCGGCAATGTCGCCGGTGCCGTCTTCAGCCTCGTCTCCAGCTTCTTTGGCGGGGGACCTTCCCCCGAGGAACTCATGCTCAAGGAACTCGGCGTCATTAAGAAGATGATCGTCGAGCTCGGCAAACACCTCGACCAGCGCTTCGATCGCGTCGACGCCTCCCTCAACCGGATCTACGGCGAAATGCTCACTCAGTTTGCCGCCGTCGAATTCCGCCTCGGCGTCCTCGATCGCGACGTCGATTCCCTCCAGGTCACCACCACCCAGATCCGGGACCTCCTCGATCGCGTCGAACTCAACCAGTTTACCATCGTCCGGGAACAGCAACGGGAGGACTTCACCGCCGCCCGAACTCTGCTCGAGGCCTACCATCCCGTCACCGGATCGCTCCTCTCCCGGACCCAGTTCGAAGCCTTCGGCGCGGAGTTCACCACGCTCGCCGTCTCACTCGCCACCAACGAGATCAGCAACCCTTGGTTGAATTCGGGCCGGACCGACCGCGAAATCGCCGACCGTCTTGAGGATGAATGGTCCGCCAACATCAGTTACCTCGCCGCCCTCGCCGGCGAACGCGGTTGGCTGCCCGAGGCTCGCTTCTTTCGGCCGGGCCTCATCAATCCCAGTGAATGGGCCCGCGGAGCTTCGGCCTTCGCCGACCTCGCCGAGCAATGGCCGGACCTCGCCCGCACCCCGATCGCGCGAACCTGGCTGAACCGCATCGCCGACCAGGGCCGCAAGCTTGAGTCCGCCCGCCGCGAACTCGCCTTCGAAACCGTCGCCGGCCAGAGCCGGCCCAATCGCACCCTGTTCCATGCCCTGGTCCGGAACTACCGCGAAGCGGCCGGGGCATTTGTTCCGCTGTTGGCCGGCTTCGAATTGGACCAACGAGAACGGCTTATCGCGCCGAACAACGTCGAACGCACCCGGGCCGCCCGGCGGTTCGACCTCTGGGGCCCTCTCGACCAGGACACCGGCTTCGAACCGGAGGCGTTCGGCCTCGACCGCTCGCTCGCCCGACTCGAAAGCCATGCCTTCTTCGACGGAGGCCCGCTCCCAAATCCGCCCGGATTGTACGACCGCCTCAAGGGGGACGGGCTGGTACTCTTCGCGAACATCGAACTCCTCGGGCTGGGCAGACTCGGCATGGGTTACTCCAACATCTTCCGGGCGGCCCCAAGAGAGCGGAACTCCTGTGGGTTGAACACCACCGAACTGAACTACTCCCAGGTGGTCCACGAATCCCGGTTCGAAATGGATTACGTGTTGACTCTTTTCCCCGCCGGCCAGGAGACGGCGCCATGGTCGGTCCTCAAACTTCGCTTCACCCATCCCGCCTGGAGCTTCCATTCGCTCGACCAGTATCTGCATGGCCGTGCCTACCGGAATCAGTTCTCGGGCAGACGGGATGTCGCCTCCCACTGCAAGGAACAGGATCTATGGCAAAGCGGCGCCACCTACGTGACCACCCACTGGAACGGGGGCCTGGATCCCAAAGGATCCATCCGGCGCGGAATCGCCCCGGCCCGGAACGACTTCGCGCTCAACGCCTACTTCCTCCAACCCATCCCAGCCGATCTTCGGCAGAGCATGCTCGCCTCCGTGGAGGCGCGGATCCGGCAGTTCCAGCAAGGTCACTACGCCGTGCTTCGCAACCGCCTCGACGCCGCTGGCGATCTGATGGCTGAGGCAGGAGCCCGGCTCTCCGGGGCCCGCGAAACCCTCCATGCCTTCATCCGCCTCGCCTTTCTGGAAACGTACGAGACCGACGACGCGCTCCGGGCGTTCTTCACCGGCACCGATCCGCTCCCGGACCTCACCGAACTCCGCGAGCTCTGCACCCGCGGAGACGAAATCAGCGTCAACAGCCTCGACCATCGCGACCGCATCGATCTTGCCCGCCTGATCGAATCCCGCACCGCTGGCTTCGAACGGCTGCTGGGATATCGCCTCGAACGTCTGGAAACGCATCAGGAACCCGAACCGCTCGCCCTCGTAGCCGAGGTGGTCCGCCGCCTCGAGACGATCCACGACACCCTCAGCCAGACCCCCCTTCCACCCGCTCTGGGTCTGACCCGATCCGCCAAACTCCCTCCCCAACTGCGCCTCTACGCGGAGCCCAACACCGTCTACCGGCTGGAGGGAACGCCAGACCTCGCCGTGTGGTCGGTGGCCGCAGAGCGGGTCATGCCGGGGGCATTGCTCGAGGTTCCCCTGCGGGACGCCCGCGCGTGGTTCTTCCGCGCCGTACGCCAGCCCTGATCGCGTCCCGTCGGAAGAAAGGAGCGGCCGGACGTCTGCCGGCTACCCCAACTCTCCGGGGCCCGTAGAACGACAATTATTATTCCCCACCGGGGAGAAATAATTGTCGTTGCGCAGGCATCTGACGCGCTCTTCGCCGGCGTCGGGGCGGCGGTTCCTTCTCCTGGCCGGAGCCTTCCTCCGGTGTCACTTCCTGCAGGAGTTCCTCGCTGTCGGTGTTGGGCCGTTGCGTCTGGTCCGTG
>Ga0209181_10003556_pt1 | contig 23865 bp, 10 predicted proteins | sample MAT05_FD_187208 | JGI IMG/M metagenome (GOLD analysis project Ga0209181, IMG submission 187208) | Freshwater microbial communities from Lake Fryxell liftoff mats and glacier meltwater in Antarctica - MAT-05 (SPAdes) (version 2) | ecosystem: Environmental > Aquatic > Freshwater > Ice > Liftoff...
CGTGACCGTGACCGTGACCGTGACCGTGACCGTGACCGTGACCGTGACCGTGACCGTGACCGTGACCGTGACCGTGACCGTGACCGGCGCGGCTTACGTGAGCTTGGCCAGGGCGGCCTTGAGGCGCTCGTCGCCGGGCTCCATCTCGAGGCCGCGCTGGAACATGCCGCGCGCCTTGGGCGCCTCGTTGAGCTCGACGTGGATGACGCCGAGCGCGTAGTACACGTCGGCCTTGTTCAAGCCCGAGGCGGCGTCGAGGTTCTGGAGCACGAGCGAGCGATAGACCCGACGCGCCTTCTCCCAGTCGCGCTGAGACATCGCGAGGCGACCGAGGCCGGCCATGGTCGGCACGTCGGTCGGGTTGACCCGGAAGGCCTCCTCGTAGGCCGCGACCGCGCCCGCGGTGTCGCCGCGCGCCTCGAGGATGCCGCCCTGCCGCTGTCGGTAGCGCGCGACGTCCTTCATCTTGCGAGCGCCCTTGGCCTCCTCGGCCAGCTTGTCGTAGATGGGTGCCGCGCGATCGAGCTGGCCCGACGCGAAGTACAGATCGGCCAGGGGCGCCAGCACGCGTACGTCGGTCGGCGCCTTGTCTGCGGCGCGCTCGAGGACACCCAGCGCCGCCGCCGGCGTCCCGAGCTGGCGCTCCGCCTCGACGTACTCGAGCGCGAGCGGCAAGACGTCGCCACCCTCGGCCTCGACCACCGCGAGGCGGCGGCCCAGCATGTCGGCCACGACGGCCCAGTTGCCCTCGGCGCGGGCGACCCGCTCGAGCGCCGCGATCGCCTGGCCGTGACGCGGATCGTGGGTCAGCGCCTGCCGGTAGTGCGCGAGCGCGGTCGCGTGATCGTGCTGGGCCTTGTCGGCGACCTCGCCGAGCCGGAAGAACAGATCGGCGGCGTCGGTGCCCTTGGGCCCCAGCGCGAGGGCGCGGCCCAGGACCTCGCTGCACTTGTCCCAGTCGGCGGCCCGCTCGTAGATCTTGGCGAGGCGGGTCAGCGCCGCGACCGAGCCGGGCTCGCGCCGCAGGATCTTCTCGAGGATCTCGCCGGCCGCGTCGGGGTTGTCGAGGGGACCTTCCCAGATGTCGGCGGCCCGGGCCAGCGCGGCGATCTCGGCCTCGCTGTCGCCCATCGTGCCGTGGAGCTCGGCGCGGCGGTCGAGCAGCTCGACGAGATCATGCCAGCGCTCGGCCTTGGCCAGCAGCCGCTCGAGCTCGCCGTAGGCCGCGAGCTGCGCGTTGTCGACGTCGAGCGCCGCGTACCAGTGGCTGATGGCGTCATCGACCGCGCCGCGCTCGCGCTCGGCCAGCCGCGCCATCTTGGCGAGGACCGCGGTCTTCTCCGACGAGCCGCGCGCCAGCTCGAGCCGGCGCGTGAGCACGTCTTGCACCGACATCCAGTCCTTGGCGCGAGCGTGCAGGTCCTCGAGCGCGCTCAGCGCGGTGGTGTCGTCGGGGTCGAGATCGAGCACGGCTTGCCAGGCCGCGCTCGCGGCCGCGGTGTCGCCCAGCTCGCTCTCGAGGTGCGCGATCTGGACGCGCAGGGCCTTCTCCTCGGTGGGCTCGCCGGCGATGCGGGCGGCGCGGCCGAGCGTGGTCACCAGGGCGCGGCGGTCGCCGGTGCGCTGGTAGATCGCGGCCAGGCGCGCCAGCGGCACCCGATCATCGTCGGCGACGTCGATGACCGCCTCCCACGCGAACACGGCGCCCGCGGCGTCGCTGGCCCGCTCGCGCAGCTCGGCGACCTCGGTCCACAGGACCTGCTTGCTCGGCGGATCAAAGGCCAGGCTGGCCCGGCGGGTCAGCACCTCGGCCAGGGCTGCGGCGTCGCCGCGCGAGCGATGGATGCGCTCGAGGCCCTCGAGCGCCGGGCCGTGCTCGTCGTCGAGCGCGAGCGCGCGATCGAAGCTGGCGACCGCGCCCTCGGCGTCGCCGATGCGGTCGAGCTGGATCGTGCCGACGTACATCCACAGCGGCACCGCCGCGGTGTCGTCGACCGCGCTGGCCACGCCGGCGACCCGGGCCGCAGCCTCGACCCAGCGGCCCTGCAGCGCCGCCAGTCGATCGAGCTCGCCCAGCGCCTCGGTCGAGCGCGCGTCCTCGGCCAGCCAGCCGCCGGCGGCGTCGAGGGCCCGCACGTCGTCGCCCAGCCGCGACTCCGCGAGATCGGCGACGCGCTGATAGATGGCCGCGCGCTCATGGTGGTCGGTCGTGACCGCCAGCTTGGCCGCCAGCAGGTCGGTCAGGCGGGCCCAGTCGGCCTCGCCCTCGTAGAGCGGCTCGAGGGTGTCGATGATCGCGCCGCGCTGCTCGTCAGCGGTCGACAGCAGGCGCTCGAGCGAGGCCCGGGCGGCACCGTGGCGAGGCGTCCGCTCGATGACGCTGCGGTAGGCGTCGACCGCGCCGGTCAGGTCGCGCAGCTGGCTCTCGCGCACGTCGCCGAGGCGGAACAGGAAGTCGGCGCCGATCGAATCGGTGTCGGCGACCTCGGCCTCGCGGGCCAGCACGTCGGCCAGCTCGCCCCAGCGCGACAGCCGCCACAACACCCGATCGAGGGCGGCCAGCGCCGGCACCTCGGCGACGTTGGTGGACACCGCGCGCCGATACGTGGTCGCGGCCCGCGCCAGATCGCCGAGCGCTTCTTCGTAGATGCGCCCCAGCCGCATCGCGTAGGTGTGCTCGAGCACGGCATCGACGCCGCGCTGGAGCTGGCCCTCGAGGAGCGCCGCCAGCTCGGCCCACGCGCCGCGGGCCTGGGCCAGCCGCTCGAGCGGACCCAGGAGCCCGACGTCGGAGGGATCTTCGGCCAGGGCGCGCGACCAGGTCTGCGAGGCCGCGCCCAGATCATTGCGCAAGGTCTCGTGCAGATCGGCCAGCACCGCCCATTGATTTCGGCGAGTTTCGGGATCGCCGGGCAGCTCGAGCCGGCGTTCGGCGATGCGGACCAGGCCGTCGGTGTCGCCGGCGTTGCGCAGGTGACGCTCCAGGATCGCGGCGGCCGCCTCGGCGTGCTCGTCCTTGCCGAGCAGGGTGTCGAGGGCGGCGCGCGCGTTGGGGTGCGCCGGGTTGATCTGCAGCACCGCGCCGTAGCGGCCCAGCGCCACCTCGGGCTCGCCCAGCTCGGTCTCGGTGAGGTGGGCCGCACGAAACGCCAGCTCGGCGCGCGCGCCCGCGTCGATCGCGGTCAGGGCGCGCCGGTCGAGCACGTCGAGCAGCTCGGGCCACATCCGCTGCCCACCGTACAGCCGGTCGAGCTCGGCCAGCGCCGCGCCGTCGCCGGCGTCGAGGGCCAAGACCGCCTCGAGATGGCTGATCGCGGTGTACGGGTCGTTGAGGTCGCGCTCGTTGACCGCGGCGAGATCGAGGCGGAGCTGGCGCGCGACGGCGCGATCGTCGGCCAGCACCAGGCGCTGCTCGAGGATGTCGGCCAGCTCGGGCCAGGCGCCGCCGCTGCGGTACAGCCGCTCGAGGGCGGCCAGCGCGATCGAGTCGTCGGCCGCCAGGTTGAGGACCTCGCGGTAGGCCGCGATGGCGGCGGGCGCGCGCTCGAGGACGTGATCGCAAAGCGACGCGACCCGGTGCAACAGCACCTGGCGCACCGCGGCGTCCTCGGCCAGCTCGGCGCGACGCTGCACGACCACCACCAGCTCGTCGGCGCGGGCCTCGACCGCCAGCAGGCGATCGAGGGCGGTCAGCGCGATGGCGTCGTCGGGCATGGCGACCAGCACCTTGCGCCAGGCCGCGATCGCGGCGCCGTGATCGCCGCGCTGGGTCTCGTGGATCTCGGCGACCCGGGCCAACGCGCTGCTCTGCGCCACCGGATCCATCGACTGAGCCGCGCCCTGGTCGAGAGTCGCGACCAGCTCGTCCCACGCCGCGTTCTTGCCGCCCAGCGCCACCAGGCGCTCGAAGACGTCGGCCCGCGACGGCTCGTGCAGCCAGGCCCGCGACAGCGCGTCCTGGGCCAGATCGAGATCGCCGCCGCGGCTCTCGTGGATGGCCGCGACCTCGAGGAGGGTCGCGATCTGCGCGTGGGTGTCGCTCAGGAACTCGAGCTTGGCGTCGAGGACGACCACGAGCTTCTGCCACCAGTTGCGGGCCCGATAGACCGGCTCGAGCAGCCCCAGCGTCCGCTCGCGGCCGGCGGCACCGGCGGCCAGGCGCTCGAGGCTGGGCAGCGCGCGATCGGGGTGCGCGGTGGCCAGGATCTCTTCGTAATGATCGAGGGCGCCGTCGACGTCGTGGAGCTGAGTCTCGAGCACGTCGGCGAGCGCGAGCCGGCGCTCGACCTCGTCGGCCTCGCTGCGGGCTCGCTCGACCCGATCGCCGAGCAGATCGGCCAGGTCGCGCCATCGGCCGCTAGCCCGGTAGAGCCGCTCGAGCTCGTCGGCGGCGCGCTCGTAGTCGAGCCGGGCCGCGACCTCGTCGGACAGCTCGATGACCGCGCACCAGGCCTCGATGGCGCCGCTGGCATCGGCCAGCTCGCGCTCGACCAGCTCGGCTTTGCGGGCGTAGAGGTCGCGGCGCAAGGTGTCGTCGGCGCCCATGCCGCCGATGACGTCGTCGTAGATGCTGATCAGCGCGCCCCAGTGGCGGTGGCGCGACAGCAAGCCCTCGACCCGGGACAAGATCGCCAGCCGATCGTCGGTGGCGGGCGGCGTGATCGCGAGGGCGCGCCGGTACGCGGTACCGCCGGCGACCGCGACGTCGAGCCGGCGGTCGTAGATCGCCGCGGCGGCCAGGGCCAGCTCGCGCAGGTGCGGCGCGTCGCCGGTGTCCTCGTCGAGGATCTTCTGGTAGGTCGCGGCCAGGCTGGCCCAGTCGCCACCGACGGTGGCCAGGCGCTGGAGCTGGTCGCGCACGATCGGATCGGTGGGATCTTCGACGAGCTGCCGGGCGTACCAGCGGGCTGCGGTGTCGAGATCCTCGAGCTGCTCCTCGTAGAGCCGCGCGATGCGGCGGGTCAGATCGACCCGAGCGTCAGGCTCGCTCTGGGTCTCGAGCTGGAGCTCGTAGAGCCGTGCCAGGCGGGTCCAATCGTGGCGCGAGATGTAGACCGGCTCGAGCACCTCGGCGGCGGCGGCGCGGCCGTCGGGATTGCCGAGCAGACGCTCGAGGGCGGCGATCGCGCCGGCGTGGCCGGGATCGCTGCCGATGGCGCCGGCGTAGCTCTCGATCGCGGTCGGCACGTCGTGCAGCTCGCGCTCCTGGATCTCGCCGAGCTTCACGCGCAGCGCGATGGCCTCCTCGACCGTCTGCACGAAGCCGAGGCGGCGCTCGTACAGATCGACCAGATCGGCCCAGCGCCGCTGGCTGCGGTACATCTGCTCGAGCGCGGGCGCGGCCTCGGCGTGGTTGGGCTGGGTCTCGAGCACCTGCTCCCAGGCCGCGATGGCGTCGTCGGGACGCGCGAGCAGGCCCGAGGCCAGCTTCGCCATGTCGGTGAGGGCCGCGGTGCGCGCGATGACGTCGACGCCGGCCAGGTCGGCCTTGCGACTCAACAGGTCGTACAGCGCGCTGGCGTCGGCGCGGCTCGGCTCGGTGCCGAGCCGCTCGCGGTAGATGTGCTCGAGGGCGCCCAGCGCGCGCCGATCGTCGGCTTGGCCGTCGAGGACGCGCTGGTAGTAGACCCGGGCCAGCTCGATGTCGCCGCGGGCGGCGCGGGCCAGGTCGGCGATGTCGAGGTACAGCCGGCGCTGGACCTCGCCGTCGAGGACGTCGTCGGCGATGGCGCGATAGAGGTCGACCAGATCGCCCTCGCGGGCCAGGTCGCCTGCCAGGCGATCGACCAGCGCGATCGCGCTGTCCAGCTCGGGCTCGGCGACCGAGGACCGCATCGCGTCGACGGCGGCGTCGAAGGCGCGGGGCTGGTCGCCCAGGCGGTGCTCGTGGATCGCGGCGACCCGGGTCCACAGCCGGGCTCGCTCGCGGGGCGACGGCTCGCGGGTGGCGGCGGTGCCGAGCAGCTCGGTCAGCTCGCGATCGCGCCCGGTCGCCTCGTAGAGCGGCTCGAGGATCGCGGCCGCGCGCGGGCCCAGCTCGGGGTCGGCGAAGGCGCGATGCACGGCGGCCAGCGCCGGCGCGTGATCGGGATCGGCGGCCAGCACCTCGGCCCAGCGATCGAGGGCGTCGAGGGGACGGCCCAAGGCGCCGCTCAGGAGCGTGGCCAGCTCGGCGCGTCGCGCGACCCGATCGTCGTCGCCGCGCTCATCGGCGACCGCGAGGCGGCGCTCGAGAATGTCGTGCTGATCGGCGGCCCGGCCGGCCTCGCGATAGAGGCGGGCCAGCTCGTCGAGCGCGATCGCGTCGTCGCCGGCATGGTCGAGCACCTCGAGGTGCGCCGCCATCGCCTCCGACCGATCGCCGAGCCTGACCTCGTGAACCGCGGCGAGGCGGCGCAGGTCGCGCACCTTGGCGTCGGCGTCGTCGGAGAGATCGATCTTGTGGCGGAGCAGCTCGGCGAAGTCGCGCCAGCGCTCGCGCTGCTGATACAGCCGCTCGAGGGCGGCCAGCGCGGGCCCGTGGTCGGGCTGGTCGGCGACCACGTCACGCCAGCTCGCGATGGCGCGATCGGGATCGCCCAGGCGCTCCTCGTCGAGCTCGGCGACGCGGGCCAGCAGCGCGACCCGCTGCCCGGGCGCGCCGGCGCCGGCGGCCTGGCGCGCGACCACGTCACGCAGCTCGGGCCAAGCTTCTTCCTCCTCGTAGAGCCGGGCCAGCGCGGTGAGCGCGGGGCCGACCAGCTCGGCGTCGGCGGGATCGAGCGCGGCCAGGGCGCCATACGCCGCGATCGCGCGCGGGTTGTCGCCCAGCGAGCGGTCGGCGATCTCGGCGACCTGGCGGCGCAGCGCGATCGCGGTGGCCAGATCGTCGCCGTCCTTGGTGACCGCGGTGGCCGCGGCCTCGAGGACGTTGGCGGTGTCGTGCCAGCGGTCGAAGGTCGCGGCCAGGCGGAGCAGCGCGGTGCGGGCCGGCTCGTCGAAGGGATCGGCGGCCAGCGCCTGGACCCAGGTGTCGAAGGCGGCGCGTCCGAGATTGAGCTCGTCTTCCTCGATCGCGGCGATGCGGCCGAGCAGCTCGGCGGCCTCGTGGGGCGCGGTGGCAACCTCGCGCTGGATGCGCAGGACCCCGGCGAGGTCCTTCCACAGCTGGTCGCGCAGGTAGAGCGGCTCGAGGATCCCCGCGACCCGCTGGCGCAGGCCGGGCTCGACCAGCAGCTCCTCGAGCAGCTCGCGGCCGTCGGCGTGACCGGGCTGGGCCGCCACCACCTCCTCGAGGAGATCGACCGCGCCCGGCTTGTCAGCGAGCGGGCGCGCGTGCAGCTCGGCGCGCCGGTAGCGCAGCGCCGCGTGATCGGCGGGCGCCGCCCACCCCACCTCGGCCGCGAGGACCGCATCCAGGTCGACCCAGCTCTGGCCGTCGGCGTAGAGCCGCTCGAGGGCCTTGTAGGCCGGCAGGTAGTCGGGCTCGATCGCCAGCACGCGCTGGTAGTCGGTGACCGCCGCGCCGGGATCGCCGAGCACATCCTCGTCGAGGGCGGTCAGCTCGAGCAGCGTCGACTTGCGCACGCCCGGATCGGCCGAGACCTCGACGCGGCGCTCGTACAGCCCGCGCAGGTCGCTCCAGCGCGCGGCGTTGCGATAGCTCGCCGCCAGCGCCTCGAAGGCCTCGCCATCGTCGGGCTCGATCTCGAGCACCGTCATCCACGCGCGCTCGGCGCCGGCCGCGGTGGCGGCGTCGCTTTGCACGCGGAGCGCGAGCTCGGCCGCCATCGTGCGCAGCTCGAGCCGATCGGCGCCGGCGCTGCGGCGAGCCGCCAGGGCTGCGCCGAGCAAGGTCGCCAGCTGCTGGGGCCGCTCGAGCTCGTCGGCGAGGGCGATCAGGGCGGCCCGGGCGTCGACGTCGCCGGGCTCGGCCGCGACGACGCGGGCCGCGGGCTCCCAGGCGCGGGCCGATTGGCCCAGGCCGTGATAGAGCGGCACCAGCCGGCGGTCGAGGCCGCGCGCGGTTTGGGGCTCGGCGGACGGATCGGTGGCGAGACACTCGAGGCACGCGACCAGCGCGGTCGGATCGCCGCTGCGCTCGAGGTGGGGCAACAGCTCGACCGCGAGCGCGCGCCGCTGCTCGTCGGGGATAGTGGCCGCGCGCGCGCCGCCCGGCAGGAAGCGCACGCAGGCCGCGACCAGCTGCGGCGTGGGATGGTCGCCGCTGGTCGCCAGCGCGGCGCGATAGTGCGCGAGGGCCGCGGCCGGACGCTCCAGGCTACCGTCCTCGAGGATCGCCAGCCGCCACAGCATCGGGCCGCGCTGGTCACCGGGCGCCGCCGCGATCTGGGCGGCCAGCACCTCGGCTAGCGAGTCCCAGTCGCCGCGGGCCTCGTGCAGGCGGGCCAACGACGCCATCGCCGGCGCGTCGCCCGGATAGGCCGCCGCGATCTGCTGATGGGTGAGCGCCGCGGCGTCGAGATCGGCGAGGCGCTCCTCCTCGACGGTGGCGATCTTGCCGAGCAGCGCGCGGCGATCGCCGGCGGCGGCGCTGGCGAGCTGGCGGCGGAACGAGGCCAAAAGCTCGGGCCAGTCGGACATCCGCTCCGACAACAGCTCGACCGCGGCCTCGGCGTCCCGATCACCGGGCGCCAGCGCGAGGATGCGCTGGTGGGCGTCACGGGCGGCGCCATCGTCGTCGAGGCGATCGTCGTAGAGCTCGGCCAGCGAGCGCAGGAGCCGAAGCCGCACGTCGGCGGCGTTGCTGCTGTCGGCGGCCTGGCGCTCGAAGGCCGCGGTCACGTCGCGCCAGTGCTCGGGCAGGTGGGCGAGGCGCAGCAGCTCGGCGGCCAGGGTGGGATCGTCGGGCGCCAGCTCGAAGCCGCGGATGGTCCAGGTCAGCGCCAGCGCCCGCGAGCCCAGGCGGGTCTCGCACAGCGCGCGGATGTCGGCGATCTGGGCCAGCTTGTCGGCGCGATCGGCGGCGTGCCCGAGCAGCACCTCGTAGACCGGCAGCAGCTTGGCCGGCTTGTCGGCCTTGAGGTACACCGGCACCAAGGCGCGCGCCGCCGGCAGGTCAGTGGGATCGACCGAGAGCACGCGCTCCCAGACTCGAGCCGCGCGCTCGGGTTCCTGATGATCGGCGGCGACCCGCGCGGCCCGCCGGAGCAGCGCCACCCGGCCGCCGCGATCGTCTTGGCGATCACCGAGGCTGATGAGGGCGTCGACCAGCTCGTCCCACTGGGTGAGCCCGCCGTACAGGCGCTCGAGCCCGTCCCAGTCGCCAGCCGCCGCGTACAACTCGCGGAGGGTGCGCAGCGCCTTGGCGTGACCGGGATCGACGGTGAGGATGCCCGCGAAGGCCTCGGCGGCGAGCGCGGGCGCGCCGACCCGGTCGGCCAGCAGCGAGCCCAACTTCTCGAGGAGCGCGACGGCTTCTTGCGGCGTCTTGGCGCGCGCGCGCTGACGGCCCAGCACCTCGGCCAGCGCCAGGTAGCGCTTCTCACGCTCGTAGAGCCCGGCCAGGAGCGCGTAGGTCTCGTCGAGGCCGTCGTCGACGCTACCGGCGTGGGTGATGCCGGCCTCGCCCGCGGCCTCGCCCGCCTCGGCGAGGGTCTGGTTGTGGATCTCGATCGCGAGGCGGGTGTCGCCGACGCGCTCGGCGGCCAGCCGCGCCATCTCGCCGCGCCGGATCCGCTTCTCGACGCCGGACAGGCCATCGGCCTCGTGGCCGAGCAGCGTGATGAGCTGCCGCCACTGCCGGCGCCGGGTGTAGATGTCCTTGAGGCGCGCGGTGGCGTCGGCGTCCCGGCCGTCGAGCTCGAGCAGGCGCTCGAGGGGCCGGATGGCCTGGGCGTAGTTGCCGAACCGATCGATCCAGAGGTCGGCGGTCTCGCGCAGGATCGCGGCACGCTGGGGCGCCGGCACCGCGGTCAGCTCGGCCTTCTTGCCGAGGACGCCGATGAGATCTTGCCAGCGGCCCATCGCGCGGTACTTGGCCGACAGCTCGTCGATCGCGCGCACGTCCTCGGGATCGATGCGCAGGATCGCGTTGTACGTGTTGAGCACCATCGGATCGAGGCGCAGCTTGTCGCTGTAGATCGCGACCACCTCGTAGAGCCGTTCGATCTTGCCGCGGGCGTCGCGCTCGGGGAGGCGCTCGACGTCCTCCTTGAGGAGATCGAGCAGCGGGTTCCACTTCTCGGCCTTGCGGTACAGCCGGCGCAGCGCGTCGCGGGCCTCGGTCGAGGTCGGGTCGGCGCGCAACAGCTGCTTCCAGGCGTCGAGGGCCTTTTCGGGCGTCGCCATCTGCGACTCCGACAGCTCGGCGATCTCGATGCCCAGCGCGCGGGCCCGCCCGTCGCTGGCCGGGTTGGTGCCGGTCGCCGGCAGCGCCTTCTCGGCCTGGCGCAGGATCGCCACCAGCTTGCCGCCCTCGCCGCGGGCGCCGTGATACGCGCGGTAGAAGTCGAGCGCGGCCGGGTGGGCGGCGTCGAGCTTGCGGATGCGGCGGAAGTAGTCCTCGGCGCCGTCGAGGTCGCCCAGCCGCTTCCACAGCACCATGCCGACCTGCAGCAGCATGCCCAGATCGCCGTCGCCGCCCTTGGCCTTGAGCGCGCTGGCGTAGAGCATCACCAGCGACTGCCAGTTCTCGCTCTGCTGGAAGTGATCGCCGAGCACGCGCAGCGCGTAGGGCTGGGCCGGATCGGTGGCGATGAGCTTCTTGAGGTGCTCGAGTGCGCGCTCGGGCTCGGCCAGCGGGCCCCGGGTCACCTCGGACAGCGCGAGCAGCGCGTTGACCCGCTCCTCCTTGTCGGCCGCGTGATCGACGCGCGACGCCAGGACGTCGGCCAGCTCCTGCCACCGCCCGGCGCGGGCGAGCACCCGCTCGAGGTGGGTGCTGGCGCGACGGTTGCGCGGGTCGGCGGCCAGCGACTTGCGGAGGTAGTCTTCGACCTCGAGCCGATCGGCGGCGTAGCGCGCAAAGGTCTCGGCCGCCGACAAGTAGAGCGCGGTCGTGAGCTGGCGATCGGTCGAGGCCTTGGCCTCGTCGACGTACTTGGCCGCGAACTTCTGCCAGTTGTCGCGCGCGAGCTTGAGCTGCGCGAGGGCGTCGATGGCGGTGTCGTCGCCGGGCCGCTCGGCCAAGGCCCGCTCGAAGCTCGCCACCGAGCCCGCCTCGTCGAGCAGATCCTCGTCGAGGATCTGGCCCTTCTCGGTCCACAGCTCGGCGCGGCGGGCCGGGCTCGCGGTGCCGGCCAACTCGGCGTCGAGCACGCGCAACGCCACGTCGGCGCGCCCGCGATCGCGGAGCCGCTTGCGGTGCTGGGCGAGGATCACCGTCGCGGCGGCATCGAGCCCGGCCCGTGCCGTCTCGGTCACCGCCGCCAGCGCCGTCAGCGCCTGGGGATCATCGGGATCACTATCGAGCGTGACGAGGAGCGACTGAAGATCGGCCATGCGGACAAAAGCGATGCTAACGCCGCGGGCGACGGCGAGACAACGCAACGTCACGTACTTCGCCGGGCCGTCGCGCGACTGCTACACGAGCACCACGATGTGCAACCAGTACTCGACGCGCGGCAACGGCAAGGACCTGGCCCGCATGCTCGACGACCTCGCGCTCCCGCTGGTGGCCGGGAGTATCGCGGCCCACGAGCTGGTGCGGCCCACCGATCTCGCGCCGGTCCTGCGCGCGACCGCCGGCGGAGTCGAGGCGGTGGACCTGCGCTGGGGCTTCGCGCCGGGCCGGCCCAAGGCCGGGCCGGTCATCAACTACCGCTCCGACGGCCGCCGCTTCGACCACGGCCGCTGCCTGGTGCCGGCCACCGCGTTCTTCGAGTTCACCGGCGCGCGCTCGCCCAAGACCCGCTGGCGCTTCAGCCGCACCGACGCGCCCTGGCTCTGCATCGCCGGCCTGTGGCGGCGCGGGGTCGACGGCAGCGAGCGCTTCACGATGTTGACCACCGAGCCCGGCCCCGACCTCGCGCCCTACCACGACCGGCAGATCGTCATCCTCGAGCCGACCGCCTGGGCGCGCTGGCTCGCCCCCGAGCCCATCGCACCGGACTGGCTCGGCCCCCTGCCCGCCGGCGCGCTCACCGTCACCCAGCCCTGACGGTCAGGCGCCGCGCCGGGGATCGCCGCAGCGGCCTGGTCGCTCGGGCGGGTCGGTGCGCTTGTCCCCGCGCCGTGGGTCCGGTAAGCCTGCGGCCGTGCCAGCGCCGTCCGACTCGCGCGCGTCCGTCGGGGCGTGGAGCTACTTGCTGCGCTACAAGCCGGTGGTCTTTGGCGGCGCGCTGATGCTGCTGCTGACCAACGCCCTGTTCGTCGGCATCCCGGTCACCACCGGCCGCGTGGTCGGCGCGCTGCAGACCGGCGACCCCAACCACGACGTGCCGCGGTTGTGCGTGTGGATGGTTGGCTTCGCGCTGGCGACCGCGATCACCCGCATCCTGTCGCGCATCTGGATCTTCAACGCGGCCCGCGCCGCCGAGTACGATCTGCGCGCCGACCTGTTCGGCCACCTGCTCACCCTCGACGGGCCCTACCACGCGAGCCACCCGACGGGCGACACCATGTCGCGGCTCACCAACGACGTGCAGACCGTGCGCGCGATGTGGGGCGCCGGCGTGCTCAACATCGTCAACACCGGCTTCGCGTTCCTGACCGTGCTGTCGATGATGCTGCGCATCGACCCTTGGCTCACGCTGTGGGCCTGCCTGCCCTACCCGATGATCGTCGTGGCCGGCCAGCTCTTCGGCAAGCGCATCTTCACGTCGAGCCGCGGCGTCCAAGCCCAGCTCGGCGCGTTGTCCAACGAGATCCAGGAAGACCTCACCGCGATCGCCGCGATCAAGACCTATGGCCTCGAGGGCGAGCGCCGGGCTCGCTTCACCGCGTCGAGCGTGAAGCTGCTCGACGCCAACATGATGCTGACCCGGGTCCGCGGCTCGATGGGCCCGGTCTTCGTCGGCCTCGGCTCGGTCGCGATGGTGCTGGTGCTCTACATCGGCGGCAAGCGCCACATCGAGGGCCGGCTCGGCCTCGACCACCTGGTCGAGATGACGCAGTACTTGGCCCGCCTGGTCTGGCCGACCCTGGCGCTGGGCTGGATGCTGTCGTTGCTCCAGCGCGGCCAGGCCTCGTGGCAGCGGCTGTCGAGCTTGCTCGCCACCCGGTCGACCATCGTCGACGGCGCCGATCCGATCGCGTCCACCGGCGCGCGGTCGGGTGGCCTCGAGCTCAAGCACCTCACCGTCAAGCGCGGCGATCGCATCGTCATCGACGACGTCAGCTTCACCGTCCCGGCCGGCACCACGACCGCGATCGTCGGGCGCACCGCCGCCGGCAAGAGCAGCCTGGTCGAGGCGATCTGTCGGCTGTTGCCGGTCGCCAAGGGCACGGTCTTCCTCGACGGCCACGACGTCACCGACCTGCGCCTCACCGACCTGCGCGGCGCCGTCGGCTATGCGCCGCAAGAGGCCTTCCTGTTCTCGACCACGATCGCCGACAACATCGCGTTCGGCTACGGCGAGGGCTCGAGCCTGCCGCCGGCCCGCGCCGAAGAGCTGGCCGCGCTGGCCGGCCCGCGGCCCACCCACTCGGTCACCCGGGATGGTGAGGTGCCGACGCGGGTGCGCGAGGCCGCTGCCACCGCCGGGCTCACCCGCGACCTCGACGGCATGCCCGAAGGCTTCGCCACCGTCGTCGGCGAGCGCGGCATCACCTTGTCGGGCGGCCAACGCCAGCGGGTGGCGCTGGCTCGGGCCATCGCGTCGGACCCCCGGCTCCTCATCCTCGACGACTCGCTGTCGTCGGTCGATGCCGAGACCGAGCGGATCATCCTCGACCGCCTGCGCACGGTGCTGGCCGGGCGCACCGCGCTGCTCATCTCGCACCGGGTCGCCGCGGTCCGCAGCGCCCACCAGATCGTCGTCCTCGACCACGGCCGGGTCGCCGAGGTCGGCACCCACGCCCAGCTGCTCGCCAAAAACGGCGTCTACGCCGACCTGTACCGCACCCAGCTCGACGCCGACGGCACCGCCGCGCCGGAGTCGGTATGAGCGCGTCGGTCGCCCCGCCGGCCGCGGCGCCCGCTGGCGAGGCCGTCCTCGGCAAGGCCTACGACGTCGCGCTCATGCGCCGGCTGTGGCCCTTCGTGCGGCCGCACGCGCGGCTGCTGCTGGTCTGGCTGCCCTTCACGCTGCTCGCGGTCGCCTTCGAGATGGCGCAGCCGTACCTGGTGAAGGTCGCCATCGCCGACCACATCGCGGTCGGCAAGCTCGACGGGCTGGCCACCATCGCGATCGTGTACCTGGCGCTGGTCGTGCTGCAGGCCGGGGCGTCGTTCGGCGAGCAATGGGCGGTCCAGCTCCTCGGGCAGCGCGCGATGCACGGGCTCCGGCTCGCGATCTACGACCACGTCGTGTCGCAGCGGGCCGGCTTCTTCGATCGCATGCCGGTCGGGCGGCTGCTCACCCGCATGACCAACGACATCGAGAGCGTCAACGAGATGTTTGCCTCGGGCGTCATCACGCTCGCGACCGACGCCCTGCGCATGCTGGTGATCGCGGCGATCATGTTCTCACTCGATCCCGGCTTCACGGTGCTGACCTTCACGACCATCCCCCTGCTCATCCTGCTGGTGAATCAGGCCCGCCGCATGATGCGCAGCTCGTTCCGCGAGATCCGGGTCCGGCTGGCCGCGATGAACGCCTTCGCGCAGGAGCACCTGTCGGGCATCAAGGTCGTGCAGATCTTCCGCCGCGAGCGCGCCGCCGCCGCCGAGTACGGCGTCATCAACGCCGGCCACCGCGACGCCTACCTGGCCTCGATCCGCGCCGACGCGTCGATGTACGCGCTGGTCGAGGCCATCGGCGTGCTCGCGGTCGCGCTGGTCGCGTGGTGGGCGGTGCGCGACCTCGGCGCCCAGGCCAACACCGTCGCCACCCTCGGGCTGGTGGTCGCGTTCCTCGAGTACATCAACAAGTTCTTCATCCCGATCCGCGACCTGTCCGCCAAGTACGCCGTCATGCAGGGCGCGATGGCGGCCATCGAGCGCATCAGCGAGCTGCTCGGCACCCGCGAGCCCGACGCCCCGAGCCCGGCGGCGGCGACCACGTCGGGCCCGCGCGGGGCGGCGCCGATCGGCGACGGGCCGGCCGACGTGTCGTCCGACGGCCTGCGCGTGATCTCGCCGGCCGATGCGCCGCTGGTGTCGTTCGACCACGTCGAGTTCAGCTACGGCGCCGAGCCCATCATTCGCGGCGTCACCATCGCCGTCGAGCGCGGCCAGACCGTCGCCATCGTCGGGGCCACCGGCAGCGGCAAGTCGACGCTCATCAAGCTGCTCACCCGCCTGTACGAGCCGACCGCTGGCCGCATCACCGTCGGTGGCGAGGACATCCGCGCCCTGCCGGTGGCCGACCTGCGGCGCCGGGTCACGGTGGTCTCCCAGGACGTCGCGCTGTTCTCCGGCACGGTCGCCAACAACATCGCGCTGGGTGGGGTGGCGTCGGGCCGCACCATCGAGCGCGCCGAGATCGAGCGCGCGGTGGCCCGGGTCGGCCTCGATCGCCTGCTCGCCGACCGCCCCGAGGGCCTCGACAGCTCGGTCGGCGAGCGCGGCGGCTCGTTCTCGGCCGGCGAGAAGCAGCTCTTGGCCTTCGCGCGGGCCCTGGTCCGCGACCCCGAGATCCTGGTCCTCGACGAGGCGACCGCCCACGTCGACCCCGAGACCGAGTCGCTCATCGAGCGCGGGGTCGCCGAGCTGATGCGCGGTCGCACCACCCTGGTCATCGCCCACCGGCTCTCGACCATCCGCTCGGCCGATGTCATCATCGTCCTCGATCGCGGCCTGGTCATCGAGCGCGGCACCCACGGCGAGCTGGTCGCGGCCGGCGGCGCCTACGCCCGCCTCGAGGCCACCTTCCGCCGGGCCGGGTCCGCGGACGCCTCGCCCGCCTGAGGGCACGAACCTCATCGCACCTCGGACGGCTGGCGTATGCTGGCCGCGATGGATCATGCCCAGCTCGGCTCGGTCTTCGCGACCATGAGCGATGGCGTGATCGTGGCCGACAACCGCACCGGCGCGGTCGATCTCAACCCGGCCGCCCGCGTGATCCTCGGCCTCACCGCCGACGAACCGGTCACCACGGCGATCCTCACCGCGCGCCTGGGGTTCTATCCGTTCGACCTGGTCGCCGCCGGCGACGCCGGCCCGGTGCGCGAGGAGCTCCGCATCGGCGCCGCCGTGCTGCACTCGGTGATCACGCCGTTCACCGACGGTGGCGCGGTGGTCGGCGCGGTCGTCGTGCTCCGCGATCTGGCCGGCGCTCGCGACGTCGGCCAGCGCCACGGCGAGCTGGTGCGGCTCATGACCCAGGAGCTGCGCACGCCGCTCACCTCGATCGCCGGCGCGCTCGACATCGTGCTGTCGGGCTACGCCGATCCGCTCACCGACAAGCAGAAGCGCTACGTCGACATGGCCCGTCAGGCCGCCACCCGCATGAGCCAGTCGATCGATCAGATCGCCGACACCGTGGGCGCGATCGGCCCGATCGAGGTGGTCCGGGTGCCGGTGTCGATCGGCCAGCTCACCCGGGAAGTGACCGGCCGCTACCGCGATCGGGCCCGGGCCCGCGGCGTCCATCTCGAGACCACCTCGGCCAGCGAGGACGTCACCATCCTCGCCGACCCCGAGAAGCTGTCGCGGGTGCTCGGCAATCTGGTCACCAACGCGCTCCGCTTCGCGACCGCCGGCGGCCGCATCGACGTCGAGATTTTCGGCCCGCCCACCGTCGCCGACGCGGTCGGGGTCTCGGTGTGGAACGACGGCGAGCCCATCCCCGAGGCCGAGCGCGAGCGGGTGTTCACCGCGCCCGACGCGCAAGGTCGACACGTGGTCGGCACCGGGCTCGGGCTCGGGGTGTCGCGCGCGATCGTGGAGGCCCACGGCGGCCGCATCTGGGTCGAGTCGAGCCCGGCCGGCACCAAGTTCGTCTTTACGCTGCCCGCCGAGGCCGCCCCGGTCGGCGTCCTGGCCGCCGAGCCGCCGCCGCGCGCGGTCGCCGCCGATGCCGCCCGCGTGCTCATCGTCGACGACGACGCCCACTCGGCCTACCTGCTCAAGGGCCTGTTGATGGCGGCCGGCCACCAGGTCGTGGTCGCCGCCGATGTCGACGCCGCGCTGGGCGCCGCGCGCAGCGAGCCCATCGCGCTGGCGGTGGTGAGCGCCAGCATCGTCGATGCCCTCGCGCTGGTCGCGATCCTCGAGCACGACCCCGCGACCCGCAAGGCCGGCGTGCTGGTGCTCGGTGACGTCGGGCGCCACGCCGAGCTCACCGCGGCCGGCGCCGACGAGTGCCTCGAGCGGCCGATCCAGCCCGCGCAGTTCCACGAGGCCTGCGCGCGCCTGCTCGCCGACGCCGGCCGGCACGAGGCCGCGCGCATCCTGATCGTCGACGACGACAACTCGGTGCGCGCGATCTGCCGCGAGATCTTGATGCACGCCGGCTATGCGGTGCGCGATCTCGCCAGCAGCGAGGCCGCGCTCGCCGAGGCCCGCCGCTTCCGCCCCGACCTCATCGTCCTCGACGTCATGATGCCGGTCATCGACGGCTATCGCACCGCCGAGCGCCTGCGGGTCGACCCGGCGACCGCGCTCACGCCCATCATCTTCCTGTCGGCCAAGGGCGAGACCGCCGACAAGGTGCGCGCGTTTCGCTCGGGCGCCGAGGACTACGTCGTGAAGCCCTTCGACGCCGCCGAGCTGGTGGCCCGGGTCGGCAAGGCCCTGGCCCGCTCGACCCGCGAGCTGGGCGCGTCCCCGACCACGCAGCTGCCCGGCGCCGACGCCATCGCCGACGAGGTCGAGCGTCGCATCGCGACCGGCGACGGCACGTCGGTGTGCTGCTACCTCGACCTCGACAACTTCAAGGCGTTCAACGACTACTTCGGCCTGGCCCGCGCCGACGCGGTGATCCGCCAGACCGGCGACCTCATCCGCGAGGCGGTCAGCCGCCACGGCGAGCCCGGCGACTTCATCGGCCACATCGCCGGCGACGACTTCGTGATGGTGGTCGCCGGCGACCGCGCCGACGAGCTGTGCCGCGATCTGCTGGCGCGCTTCGATCGCCTCATCCCGCTCTACTACGATCGCGACGAGCGGCGGCGCGGCTCGATCGAGGCCCAGGACCGCTACGGCGTGCTCCGCCACTTCCCCATCATGAGCTGCTCGATCGCGTCGGTCGGCCTCGCCGGCAAGACCTCGTTCGGGGACGTCGCCGCCGCCGCCGCCGTCGGCAAGGCGCTCGCCAAGGCCCAGCCCGGCTCGATCTACGTCCGCGCCTGACCCGTCATCCCCCGCCGCGCCGGTCGATCAGCTCGGGGTGATGCTCGAGCGCGTCGACGGCATCGCCAATCCACGCCGGCAGCACGCCGGACGCCTTGCGCAGCATGCCGTCCGACGTCCGGGCACACAGCGTCGCGTCGGCGTCGGTGACCGAGTTGTCGTAGATGTACACGCGGTCGGCGATCGCGATGGCCAGCGCCAGGTTTCCCACCGACCGCGTGTAGCGATCGATGATCTTGCTGATCGGCACGTCATGGCCGCCCTTCATGACGCGAGCTGCGACGCGCGCGGCGTTGATCGCCGAACCGGTCGCGAGCCACGTCGTCGGGGTTGATGTACTCGGCGCCCTCGCTCCAGCGAGACTCTGTGCGCAGGCGCTGGGTGATCGTGGTCTTGCCGGCGCCGTTCGGGCCGGCGACGACCAGCAAGTTGGGTTTCATCGCTCGGGGCGTATGCGGCGGAGGCGGTGCGCGGCGAGCCGGCCGGCAAACGCCGCCATCATCTGGGCGCGATGGGCTGCGACCCGTTCGCCGATCAGCTTCCGAGCCTGCGCGTTCGACTCGGCCACCCCGGCAAACGCTTCGCGAGCCACGGCGCGCAGCTCACCGCGGTGGGCTCGAAGGGTGCGGAGCTCATGGCCCCCCCCAGCGCCTCACCCCAGGCGGTGCCGCTCGAAATGTCAGCCGCCCAGCTCGATCCCGACCGCGCGGGCCGCCGTGGCCAGCTCGCCGTTGGGGTCGACGAGCTTGAGCTTCTTGACCGCCTTGGCGATGGGCTTGGCCACGACGTGGTTGTTCTGCAGGGCGGCGACGTGGCCGAACTGGCCGGCGGCGATCAGGTCGACCGCCTTCACGCCGAAGCGGGTGCCGAGCTCGCGGTCGAAGGCGCAGGGCGAGCCGCCGCGCTGGACGTGACCGAGCACGGTCGCGCGCACCTCGTACTCGGTGCGGGCCTCGATGGCCTCGGCCAGGCGCTGGCCAGCGCCGCCCAGCTTGTCCTGCTTGGTGATGTCGCCCTTCACCAGCACCGCGTGCTCGCCGCCTTTGGGCTTGGCACCCTCGGCGACGACGACGATCGAGTACGACACCCCGCGGCCCAGCCGCTTGTTGAACGACTCGATGACGCGGTCGAGGTCGTAGTCGATCTCCGGGATCAGGCAGACGTGAGCCCCGCCCGACAAGGCCGAGGTCAGCGCGATCCAGCCGGCGTAGCGGCCCATGACCTCGACGATCATGATGCGCTCGTGGCTCTCGGCGGTGGTGTGCAGTCGCTCGATGGCGTCGACGACGATCTCGACCGCGGTCGAGAAGCCGATCGTCATGTCGGTGGCCTCCAGATCGTTGTCGATGGTCTTGGGCACGCCGACGATCCGGGTCGCGCCGCGCTCGATGAACTTCTGGCCGAACGACATGGTGCCGTCGCCACCGACCACGATGAGGCCCTCGAGATCGAGGCGGGTCAGGTGCGCGATGCAGCGGGCGCTGACGTCGTGGATCTCGGTGCGACCGTCGGGCAGCTTGAGCGGATAGCCGAAGGGGTTGGCGCGGTTCGACGAACCCAGCATCGTGCCGCCGCGGGCCAGGATCTGCTGGACCCGGGCCGGATCGAGGTCGACGTAGTTCTGCTCGTAGAGGCCTTCGAAGCCGTTGCGGATGCCGACCGTCTCCCAACCGTAGGTGGTGCGGGCGTGCAGCACGACGGCGCGGATCACCGCGTTGAGGCCGGGGCAGTCGCCGCCGCCGGTGAGGATGCCGATGCGCTTGCTCATCGGGTCCAGTATGCCCGGCGCCCCGAGGCTTTGACAGCGGGCCGCGGATCTGGAATATCCCCGAGCGATGCCGTTGCTCTCCGGGTTGCGTGTCACTCACTCGTCCATCCACGGCTATGGCGTCGTCACGACCCAGCGCTTCGCCAAGGGCGACCGCCTCGTCGAGGGCGACGGCGTGCGCTACGAGGCCACCGCCGAGTTCGACGACACCTACGCGCTGGTCCTGCCCGGCACCGGGCCCGACGGCGAGGACGACGCCGACCTGCCGCTTCAGTATTTCGATCTCATCGACCAGACCCGCTGGATCAACCACGCCTGCACGCCCAACACCGAGATCGACTCGCGCTTCGACCTCGAGTTGGGCCGCCTGCGAGCCTGGTGGACCGCGACCCGCGACCTCGAGATCGGCGAGGAGCTGACCTACGACTACGGCTTCCCGGGCGAGATCGCCGAGCGCTGTGCCTGCGGATCGCCGGGCTGCCGCGGCCTCATCGTCGACGACGACCCCGCCGAGCTGGCCCAGATCCCCGCTGCGCTGCGCCCCTTCCTGCGCAGCCCCGTCGACCCGATCCAGGCCACCGGCTGACGTTCGTCGCGCCACGACTTGCGCCCCGTTCCGACCTCCGGTACACGAGTGGCGCCTCGCCGATGTAGCTCAGTGGTAGAGCAGCGGTTTCGTAAACCGCAGGTCCGCGGATCATACCCGCGCATCGGCTCCAATCGTTCGTTATTGTTCGTCGAATCCCGGCCAGCCCGGCTTAGAATCCGAGTAGCGCCCGTGGCGCTGGCCGCGCTCATCGCATCGTGCACCGTCGAGGCGACCGACGTTCGGGACGCGGCGGCGCCGCCTGCGATCCGGCTCGGGCTCGCCTGCGAGTGCCCCGATACGTACTCGTGCGAGCTGGCCGCGTGCGGCCCCGGAGCTTCGTGTCCAGGTGTCACCTGCGTGATTGCCTGCGCCCGGTGTATCGCTCGGCGCCCGCTAGCGGGCGATGCGGTCAGCGTGAGCGCATACTGCGCCGACCTGTTCTTTCAGCTCGTAGCGACCGAGTTGGCCGCACTCCCGAAGCCGCGGTTGATCCAGGGCGCCCTGAGAAACGTGGTGGAGTAGGCTCGCGGGACGTGCCGCCGGTCTCATCTGTTTTGGCGCGCGAGGTGTGGGAAATCGAGGGCGTAGGTGCGCTCCGCGTACGAGTTGCAACCCGTGAAGATCTCGCCACAATAGATGGCACGTGGCCCGCTCTTCGGCAGCCTACCGACTGGCACCACGCTTGGCGGTGGGATGACATCTGCGCGAGTAAGCGCGAGCGCTTCGCTGTGATCGCAAACGATGAGCCGGTAGGGATCTGGTGCTGCGACCACACCACGCCGCGGGATCTCCCGAACCGAATCGCTTATCGCCTAGACTACTTAGAGGTCAGGGGAGATCTTCGCAGCGGTCCGATCGGACCCTTCCTTCTCACGGTGATCGCAAGCCGCGCTCTTGAGGTTGGCGCCGACTCCGTGATCTTGGCAGCTTTCCCTATCCCGGGACTTGTCAGGGCGTACGTGGCCTCGGGTGCCGAAGAGCGGTGTGCCAAGGGTTGGAACCCACCCCCAAAGCTGATACCCTTGGTATACGAGCACGCAGCGCTTGCTCACCTACAAGGACTAGCCGATGACCTCGTCAAACAGCCGTAAGGGCGCAGCATTTATGGCTTTTGCGAGGCAGGTTGGACCGTTCCCGACGTCGGCATTGGCGACTGCGGACGCGACGCGCTACTTGCAAGCATCCACCTCGAGATCGGCCGCGGCAACTGTTCTCCCGCCGACGTCAGCGACCGTGAACGCGGCGGCGCGCCACCTAGTTGGTCGCGCGAGCGCAGGCGCTCCATCAGCGAGTGGCGATAGAGTCGAGCGGGTGGCGAAGCGACTGGAGAGGCTGGTCGAGCTGGAGCGCGAGGCTTCGCTGACGCGCGGTCGGGTTCGTGAGTCCGCCTGACATTGTAGACATTGCGACTCGCGCGGTCGACCGACTGGAGCTGTCGCCCGCGGCGAAGCAAGAGCTCAAGGGTATCCAAGCTGAGCTGCTTGCCGGCTATCAGGATAGCTTCGTCGCAATGGTGACCGCCATCGAAAAACAAGCCTCCGCGCTCGAGCGACTTCAAAACACGTTGGCAATCCTTATCGAGGCCATTGACCCGAAGTTTGCGGGACGCATCCCCGCCGCCGTTCGCGCCGTTGCTCCGGGTGAGATGGCCGACGTAGCGTCTGCTGTGGTGCTCGCCGACCCCATTGCTGCCGGGTACACCTTGACGCAGACGCGCATCGCTGAGGCGCTCGGGATCGGTTCGGGCGATGTCTCAGTACTGATCCAGCCCTTCGGAATTCTTACGGACGGCGAGTGCGCCGTCACGGTGCGCAAAGGGAAGAAGCAGGATCAGATCAACTACCATCCGCGCGCCATCGAGCGATTCAGAAACGGGGTCGCAAATCCTCCGGCGAAGCTGACGAAAAACCAGCGACTCGCGCTCGAACGTGTTCGCAAGCGCCTCATCCTCGACGGGCAGTAGGCGGTCGCTGACAACGGCGAGCGCGCCGGAGTGAGACAAGCACGGGACGGCCGAGAGGCCAAGCCGTCCAACGCGAACTAGGACGCCTACGCGCGCGTCGAGCGTCGAACGCGCTTGCGCTTGGCGCTGATCCGCTCGAGCAGCGCGACCTCGATGCGCGCGGCGCATGCGGCAAGGTGATCGAAGCTCTGCGCGATGTACGTCGCGTTCACGCTCTGACGCCCGTATGGTTTGCGAGCACGTGGCGATCAAGCTCGCCGATGCCGGCTCGGTGGCGACCTACAGGTACGTTCGACGTGATGCGTGCTGCCCGAGCAGAAACCGCACGCGCTCGCCGGTTTCATCCTCGCGACGCTCCTTCGATTCGGCGATCGGGAAGGTCGCGGCGCACGGGCGTGAGCGTCTGCACCTTCGGGTAAACCGCAGGTCTGCGGATCATACCCGCGCATCGGCTCCAAGATTCGAGGGTCTCAATGACCGGTCGCGCCCGACCGCGGTGCCCCCGACCGTGGTGCGCCCGACCGCGGTGCCCCCGACCGCGCGAAGGGGCTCGACATTGCCGAGCCGGAGGCCATGATGGCGCCGATGGTCGCACCCCTTCGCGTCGACGAGCCGGCCCGCCTCGTGGCGCTCACGCGCTACGGCATCCTCGACACGCCGCGCGAGCCCGAGTTCGATGCCGTGACGCGGCTGATCGCGGCTATCTGCCGGACGCCGATCGCGGTGGTGAACCTGGTCGCGGCCGATCGTCAGTGGTTCAAGTCGGAGATCGGGCTGGGGGTCCGGGAGACCCCCCTCGACACCTCGATCTGCGCCCACGCCCTCCTCGAGCGCGAGCTGCTGGTCGTCCCCGACACCACCCTCGACCCACGGTTCGCGTGCAACCCCCTGGTCACCGGCGACCCGCGCCTGCGCTTTTACGCGCGCGCCCTGCTCCGCAGCGCTGACGACCTGCCGATCGGCACGCTGTGCGTGCTCGATCTCGTGCCGCGCAGCCTCGACGAGCACCAGCTCGACGCGCTCCAGACCCTCGCCAGCCACGTGATGCACCTGCTCGACCTCCGCCTGGCCAAGCAGGCGGTCGACCACGCGCTCGACGCGCAAAAGCAGCTGCTCGCGATGATCGCGCATGACTTCCGCACCCCGCTCGGCGTGGTGTCGTTCGCGGCCGACTGCCTCGAGACCAACGCGAGCGACGCCATCACGCG
>Ga0209181_10003558_pt1 | contig 23859 bp, 20 predicted proteins | sample MAT05_FD_187208 | JGI IMG/M metagenome (GOLD analysis project Ga0209181, IMG submission 187208) | Freshwater microbial communities from Lake Fryxell liftoff mats and glacier meltwater in Antarctica - MAT-05 (SPAdes) (version 2) | ecosystem: Environmental > Aquatic > Freshwater > Ice > Liftoff...
AAAAATGAAATTGAAAAACGAAGCCTATATGCTTGTTTCGCACATCGGATAGCTGTCGGTTGCTTTGGCCTGTCAGCAATTCATCTTTTAAAAATAACTGGCCCTCGTATCGGGTATCCATGGTACTTACCACGTACAACAGGGTAGACTTACCCGAGCCCGAGCGGCCCATGATGGAAACAAACTCGCCACCAAATACCTTAAAACTAATATCGTTTAATACTTGCACAGTAGCGGGGTCGTGAAATTGTTTGCTGATATGTTTGGCTTCCAATATAATGTTGCTCATATTTATTGCCCCCTTAATATTTCTACCGGATCAATTTTTCGTGCACGGTTAGCGGGCATAAAGCCAGCAAAAAAAGTAGTGATCAATGCAAACACTATCCCAATAGCATAAAACAAACCATTAAAGTTTACCGGGAAGGTTTTTATAGTGGGCAGCGCCTGTGTTTCAAAAGGTGTATGAGAAATAACAACCGACATTACATAGCCAATAACGAGGCCCAGCACCCAGCCTGCCAACCCTATAAACATGGCCTGTAGCATGAATACCATTCGCACATCGTTGCCCGAAAAACCGGTTGCTTTTAGTATGGCTATGTCATTCATTTTTTCGTAAATGAGCATATTAAGTATGTTGTAAATACCAAAACCAGCTACTATCAACAGGGCCACCGACACTGCATAGGTAATAATGTTGCGGATAGACGTACCTGTTTCAAACTGGGCATTGGCGGAATTAATATCGACGGCCGTAAGGTTAAATTGATGGGCCAACGATTTTGCCATGGAGGGCGCCAACTGCAGGTCGTTCAATTTTACGTTCAGGTCGGTTATGTAGTTGTCGCCCTGGTTTAAAATGGTTTGGGTAGTTTTTAAGTTGGCGAAGCTCTGTATATCATCAATTTCGGCCAGCCCGCTTTGGTATATGCCTACAATCTTCAATGGAAATATATCGCCGGTTACAGAGGTTACCTGTATTTTATCGCCCAAACTGGCCGATAATTTTTTGGCAATACCGGCGCCTACAATTATTCCATTGGTGCTTCTAAAAAGGTCTTGAGGCGAGCCTTTTACAATATAATCGCCCAGGTTAAACAGCCGGTCTTCTTCTAAAATATTTACCCCGTTTATTAACCCATTTAGTTGAATGGAACCAGCCACACAAAACACCTGTGCTTTTACCAAAGGCGATACTCCCTTGACCCGTTGATCGTTTGCTAAAAAATTCAATAATGGTAATGCGTTGTAAATGCGTGCCTGTGTAAGCTTGGGCTTTATGGAGTGTACTACATTAAAACTGTTACTTACTTCATCGTACAAATCAACCGGCTGTTGCTCGCCAGGGGTTATTTGGTTATAGAGGTGAATGTGTGGCGTTCGGTTCAATATCAATCCATCTAACAGGTTGTTGAGCCCGGTCATAAAACTTACCAATATTATAAAGGTGCCAATGCCAAAGGTTACCCCGAGGGCTGCGGTAATAGTTTGCTTTGGACGTGATAGCAAATGGGTTTTAGCAATATTTACCAGTACCAGTACGTTCATGGCCACTATGGTTTTAAAAGTTTGGTTGTGGAATCGATACCCCTCTTTATTTCTACCTTTTGAAAATTTTGAAGACCAGTGGTTACCACCACATCGCCGTTCTCCGTCAGTACTTTATTGCCACCTACAAGGTATTCGTATGGTATGGTTAACACGTTGTTTTTTTCAGCCACCACAATATTAGCTTCGCCGGTAAGACCCGGGTACAAAACCTTTGGTGGCTGTATAAAAGTAGCCTCTACCGTAAAGGTTTGTGTGCGGCTATTCATGGCCGGGTATATTTTACTAATAAGCGCTTCCCATACTTTATCGCCATAGGCATCTAACGTTACCAGTACCTTTTGCCCTGTTTGTATTTGGGCAATGTCCACTTCGTCTATCAAAAATTCCATTAAAAAGCCATCATTTTTGCCCAGCATGGCTAATGGCTCCTGTGGCACAGCCAGTTCACCTTCTTTTTTAAATAAGCTATATACCTTGCCCGCAAGCTGGCTGCGCACTATAAGGTCGCCGGCGTTATTAATGGTGGTGCCGAGGTTATTTTGCGCCTGCTTCAATTGTGTGGTAAGTTGATTAGCGGCTTGTCCATATTGGCTTATTAATATGGTTACCTGTTTTTTAGCAGTTTAATAAACAAGATAAAATTGGTCGAGTTGGCTTTTACTGCCAATGTTGTTATCCCATAAATTTTTTTGCCTGTGATAGGTAAGCGAGTCGTTGCTCAACTTTAGTTTGGCTACCTCTATCTGGCGGCTAATCTCTTCCAGCTTAGACTGGTTGCCAGCAAGGTTATCTTTTGCCAACGCCACCCCCAGCCTTGCACTTTGGGTAGCCAATGCCTGGTTATTGTTTTCTATTGTAAACAAGGCCTGGCCTTTGGTTACTACATCGCCCTCGGTTACCTGCACCTTTTTTACAATACCATTGACCGTTGTAAAAGCCATGTATTGATCGGCAGCCTTTAAGGTTACCGAGGCATACACCGCTTCGGTCAAATTGGTGTAGGAGGGCTTGATGGTTTGGCTGGCTTGCTGCTTACATGCACCCATACACCAATTAATAACCATAGTGCAGCCGTACGCAACTTGTAAAAATAGGATAGCGGGTTTGGTAAAAATCGACGGGTACCTACAAACATTTTTACTAACTTTTTATACTTAAAAATAAGCCGCTATATAAATCTTTAAGCTAACCAAAATCATAGTGTTACCACGTTGCTGGTTAGCTATTGTAAAGTATTCACTAAAAAGATGTTTTCAAAACTAATATTAGCACGGCTCCTGTTTTTACACCTCAACCGCACTTCCATTATAGGTAACTACGCCACGGCCATACATCATTAATAAGACGATGACACTTATTTGCATTCTTCATAAAAAATAGCAACTTTTATAAATACACTATTCTATCACTCAACTATCAACCTCATGGAACCGATAGTAGACCTTTATACGCCTCCATTGTTAAAGCCTTATGGCCAAAGTTTTACGCTAAACCCGGCCGGGCAAAATATTAGTAACCGCAAAAGAAAAAACAGTATATGGTATTACGACTCACCTAATATATTCGAAAAGGGTATACAGTTGTTTACCGGTATCTGCAAGTTTACGCAAAGCGACTTCATCACCCTTGCCTATGGAAATACCCGGATTGTTTGCGCATCGCTTTATCCTATTGAGCGTGCATTTTTTGACAATAAACTAGGGACCGGAAAATTGAACGACGTGGCGGTAGATTTTATAAGCAGCGTAGGCAGGCAGCGGGTAGATTTTATACAGGCCATTACTAGCTACTTTGATGTCCTTACCAATGAACTTGCTTTTTATAAACAAATGGAGGGGGTACCGGTTAACACCGAAATAGGCAAATGCACCTATAAACTGGCCAATAGTTACCAGGAGATAGCACAACACATTGCCACTGAAGTAGCAGGCGAAACTACCATCTTTTTTATTCTTTCAATAGAAGGTATGCACGTGCTGCATAGTAATTTTAATATCGAGGGCAAAGCCAATGAAGCGGCAGTCATGGCCAACCTTGCCAAATTAAAAGACTGGAAGCCGCGGCCATTCGTGGCATTTTAGAAAGCGCTAAGGCATTTAATTCATTTAGTTAGGGCCTGCTGAATTTGTGTCAATCCCTGTAGAATCAATAGTTTTCGAGACATTTGTTCTAATTAAGTGCAAATAGTAATGGCAAAAGCTTCTAATAACCGTGCATCAAAACAGCCATATATCAGTCCCAATCAGCCTTCGTTTCCTGGCTTTGAGTCTCCATTCACAAAACATTTGAACACCTCCAACCGCTGGTTTGTTTTATCACATAATATACCATGGGATACATTAGTGAATGTTTACAAAAAGCAGATCAACAATAGCTTGATGGGGGCAGATGGTATTAATCCTCGTGTTGTAATTGGTTCTATCATCATTAAGCACATGTGTGATCTAAGTGATCGGGAGACGGTTCAACAAATTCAGGAAAACATTTACATGCAGTACTTCCTGGGCTGTAGCAGTTTTAGTGATAAAGAGCCCTTTGATCCGTCTTTATTTGTAGAGTTCCGCAAACGGCTGGGTATGGAACAAATTAATACCATTAATGAGAAGATACTGCATATGTCTACTAAAAATGAAGAGCCTGCTGTTAAGGAAGATCCTGCTGTTGAAGCAAAGCCGGTTGTTGAGGTAAAGGAGCCACCATCACCACCCCTTGCAGTAACAGAAGTAGCACAGGTTGCACAAATCACCCCACCGGAAACGATTGTAAAACCGCATGAAGGCAAACTGATTGTAGATGCAACGGCCTGTCCGCAGGATATCGCCTATCCAACAGATTTGAATTTGTTAAGTGATTTCAAAGAGAAGGCAGAAGAACCAGGCAGGTATCGTATTGGGTAAAATATCCGACTTATATAGCTTGGTGCATGAAAAGGATTTTACATAAAATGACTTCCTGGATTTGGAATATCCCCAGCAAAAATTTTGAAAAAAATAACGCAGGCTACTTATTCAGCAGACCCTGGATAATCATTTTTTAAAGCGCACGGTACTTTATGTACAACCGAAGATTTTAACAAACACCGACAATGATCAAAAACCTGATTTTCCGTATTATTACCAGGTTAAAAATTGGTGAACAAGTTGAGGGTTTCTTGCTCTAAAAGTTACTTTCTTCAAAATAAATAACAAGAAAAATCCGGCCCAAACCTCCGGATTTTCTTTTTTTCAGTGGGCCCACCAGGGCATGATCCTGGGACCCCCTGATTATGAGTCAGGTGCTCTAACCAACTGAGCTATAGGCCCTATCCCCTCTTTCAAGGAAATGCCCCTTTTTCAAGGGGCTGCAAATATATAAGATTTTGCATTTTACCCATCAAAAAAATTAAAACTTTGTGACAAGCAGCCGCAACAAGAAAGTTGACAGTTGATTGATAATAGTTGACAGAAGCGCCAGCAGCCGGAAGAAGAAAGTTGACAATTGGTAGATGATAGTTGACAGAAACGCCAACAGCCAACAGCAACAGTTGAGAGTTAAAAGTTAGTAGTAGGGAGCCACCAGCCGAATTTGATAGTTGAGAGTTAGGAGTCAATTAGTCAGGAGCCAAAAGCAAAAGTTGAGAGTCAGAAATCCGTAGTCTGGAGCCAACGCTAACAGCCAAAAGCCAAAAGCAATAGTTGAGAGTTAGGAGCCAACAACCTACAGCCAATGGCAATAGATGAGAGTCAGGAGTCCGTAGTCTGGAGCCAACGCCAAAAGCCAAAAGCCAAAAGCAATAGTTGAGAGTCATGAGCCAACAGCCTACAGCCAAAGGCAATAGTTGAGAGTCAGGAGTCCGTAAACGGGAGCCAACGCCAACAGCCAAAAGCAATAGTGGAGAGTTAGGAGCCAACAGCCTACAGCCAAAGGCAATATTGAGAGTCAGGAGTCCGTAAACGGGAGCCAACGCCAACAGCCAAAAGCAATAGTGGAGAGTTAGGAGCCAACAGCCTACAGCCAAAGGCAATATTGAGAGTCAGGAGTCCGTAAACGGGAGCCAACGCCAGCAGGCAACGCCAGCAGCCAAAAGGCGGTCGTCGGTCTTCGGTATCTTGTCATATCTTAAAACTCGCAGCTTGCAACTCGCAGCTTAAAACTTGCAGCTTGCAGCTTAAAACTTGCAGCTTAAAACTCGCAGCTTAAAACTTGCAACTCGCAGCTTAAAACTTGCAGCTTGCAGCTTAAAATTTGCAGCTTAAAATTTGCAGCTTAAAACTCGCAGCTTGAAACTTGCAGCTCGCAGCCTGAAACTCGCAGCCTGAAACTTGCAGCTTGCAGCTTGAAGCTTAAAACTTGCAGCTTGAAACTTGCAGCTTGTAGCTTGAAACTCGCAGCCTGAAACTTGCAGCTTGCAGCTTGCAGCTTAAAACCCGCAGCTTGCAACTTAACTTTCCTCCGCCCCCTTTGTTATTTCACTTATGAGCCAAACCATTATTATCAACCAAATAAACTATACCCTGCCCCAACTGGAAAAGGATTGCTGGCACCGGCTGCTGAATGGAGCAGTTAAGGGCCGCGATCCAATGCATTATATTACGCTGGCCACACAAGCGGCCGGTAACATTGGCTTGCGAACCGTGGTACTGCGAAAAACAGTGCCAGCCACCAAAACCATCATCTTCCATACCGATAAGCGCAGCCCAAAGTGTACCGAAATGGCCGACTCACCGCTTGTATCCGTACTATTGTACGACCATCCGGCCAAAATACAACTGCGGCTTACAGCAAGGGCAATTATTCAAATTACGGGGGCGCCTGTTAATGAAGCCTGGCAACAAACAAACCTTAGCAGCCGCCGTTCATACCTTACTATGTTGCCACCATCAAGCGGGCAATTGGAAGCGGCCAGCGGTCTGCCCCCTAAGGTGGATGGTAGTGAATTGACTATGGAAGAAAGCGAAGCTGGCCGCCAAAATTTTGCCGTGGTAACCTTGCAGGTTCTGTCTATCGATTGGTTGCACCTGGGGGCGGCTGGCCACCGACGGGCATTTTTTACTTATGACTCTTCCGGCACCCTCACTGGCCAACAATGGCTGGTACCGTAAATCAAAAAAACCGGTCAATATCGTTGGGCAAAACTTTTCTATCATAACAATACAATTTTTAACCGATGCCTCCAGCCCTTAAACCATTCATCGTAGCTCAGTAACCTTTACAGCCCAACGTTACCGGCAACCTATGGCGGCAATTATTTTAAAAGCCATTTACTTAAAACATTTAAACAGCAGTCTGCAACAAAAACATGTGTCTGCATTATTATTTAAAATTTTCACCGGTTTAACGTGCGGTTTTTTAAAACATCTGGTTACATTTAGAAAACATATTACTTAACAATTGCTTATTGGTTTATTCCCCTTTAAAACAATCCACATGAACGAAAAAAATACTTCTGCCGGCCTATCGCGCCGCAATTTTGTAGGCCTTGCTGCTAAAGCCGCCGCAGCTTTTATAATTATACCCCGGCATGTATTGGGGGGCGTTGGCCGCAACGGTATTGCCTATACAGCACCAAGCGATATAATAAACCTTGGCTTTATTGGTTGTGGCAAGCAAAGCCGCAGCCTCACCCGCAGTTTTCTATCAACCGGGCAGGTGCGTGTTGTAGGCCTTAGCGAGGTGTACAAGGCCAAAGCACAACTTACCTACGATGCTATTAAGGCCCAATACGATAAAACACCCAGCCTCGGCTCGTTCAATACCATCCCTATTTACAACGATTTTAGGGAATTACTTGCCCGTAAAGATGTAGATGCAGTAGTAATAGCCACCCCCGACCATTGGCATGCCGCCATGGCCGTAAGGGCCGCGCAGGCAGGTAAAGACATTTACTGCGAAAAACCTTTGGCCCTTACCGTTAAAGAAGGCCGGGCCATGGTAAAGGCCGCCCGCAAACACAACCGCGTATTTCAAACAGGTAGTATGCAGCGGTCGTGGAACGAGTTTAGACAAACCGCCGAACTGGTACGCAATGGCTATATCGGCACTATAAAAACCATTAAAGTAAATGTGGGGCCGCCACCTGTTGCCTACGACCTGCCCGCACAACCAATGCCTGCGGGGCTCGATTGGACCCTGTGGCTGGGCCCCAACCAAGCCGCCAACTTTAACGAAGAACTTGCGCCCCCCACCAGTAAAGATGTTTTTCCCAACTGGCGAAATTATAAACCCTTTGGCGGTGGTATGGTTACCGACTGGGGCGCCCATATGTTCGATATTGTACAATGGGCGCTCAATATGGACGATAGTGGCCCAATAGAAGTAATAGCGCCCGATGGCGGCGAGCATCCAAACCTTACCTATGTGTACGCCAACGGCATTACCATGACCCACCAAAAATGGGAGTGGAACAACGCCATCCACTTTATAGGTACCGAAGGCGAACTAAAAGTGCAGCGCGGCAAACTCGAAACCACCCCCGTAAGCCTTGCCACCAAAGCCATGGGCGCAAACGACCAACGCGTATATTTTAGCGACAATCATTATAAAGATTTTTTACAGGCCATGCGCACCCGCAAAAAACCCATTTGCGATGTGGAGACCGGCCACCGCACCTCCAGCGTTTGCAACGTAGGCAACATTGCCTACCAGCTAAACCAACCACTACAGTGGGATCCTAAAAAGGAAGTATTTAAAAACAACCCACAGGCCAATGCCTTGTTAGGTCGTGCAATGAACAACGAATGGAAAATTAAAATGTAGCCAATTAAAAAACTAAACCGCAACGGTAGCCTAATTTTCACTCCCGCTAAAACCCATGGCAGGTCCAACACCAATCACTTTAAAAAATCCCCAAAAGGCAAAATCTTTTGGGTTTTTTTTGTGGACCTGGCATTTAAATATTTATGTGGCTCCGATTGCGTCGCACACTTTTACAGTATCAATTCTATTTGGCATTTATACGTAGAGGCATAACTGCACAAGGGCATAAAAACAACGCAACTTATAAACCCATGGCAGGTCCAACACCAATCACTTTAAAAATCCCCAAAAGGCAAAATCTTTTGGGTTTTTTTTGTGGACCTGGCATTGGAATATTTATGTGGCTCCGATTGCGTCGCACACTTTTACAGTATCAATTCTATTTGGCATTTATACGTAGAGGCATAACTGCACAAGGGCATAATAAGCAATGCAACACATAAACCTATTCAAACTCTAATAAAAAAAGCACGCTCAATCGTATAAAACCGCTTCAGGCAATGTCGTCAATTTAAGGATATCTTACTGGTCAAAACCGTTAGTAAAAATGGAAGGTCATATCAAAAACCTATTGTAGTAAACCCCTCCGGGGTTTAAACGCACCTCCCGTTTTATCCCACGGTTGCATCCCGGCGCGCCGGGACTATTGTTAGGAAAGCCCTCCGGGCTTAAAAACACCGTCAACCATAGGGCGGGCATGTTTACAAACCCCCAACAGGGGTTGCCTAAAAATAGTACAGGTGCGCCGGCATGAAACCCATCGTCGGCCGCACACACATCATTTATAAAACCCCCAACAGGGGTTGCCTAAAAACAGTCCCGGCGCGCCGCGATAAAACCTATTGTAGGAAACCCCTCCGGGGTTCAAACGCACCTCCCGTTTTATCCCATGGTTGCATCCCGGCGCGCCGGGACTATTGTTAGGTTAGCCCTCCGGGCTTAAAACACCGCCCATCATAACGCCGCCATGTTCCGCAACCCCGACAGGGGTTGCCTAAAAACAGTCCCGGCGCGCCGGGATAAAACCTATTGTAGTAAACCCCTCCGGGGTTCAAACGCACCTCCCGTTTTATCCCATGGTTGCATCCCGGCGCGCCGGGGCTATTGTTAGGAAAGCCCTCCGGGCTTAAAAACATCGTCAACCATAGGGCCGGCATGTTTTCCAACCACCGACAGAGGTTGCCTAAAAACAGCCACACCCACATCATTTGCAAAAGCCATCCGGGCGTTAAACGTACCGCACATTATTATACACCAGCGTTTCAGTTTGCCCAGTTGCCTTGTAATAATCCATGCCCGGGCAAGTTGCTTATTATTTATAAACGGTTTTATAAGCTGTTTAAAAAAGGCTAAAACATTTGCTTTAAAAGTTGGCGATGCCATTTATTAAAAAGATGAAAGGATTGCGACGCAAGGATGATGCTATGAAAACCATTGGCTCGTATCTAAATAACTCCATCGTAGACAACTTTTTTTAGAAGCTGTTTAAGTATTGTTCGTCACATTTACCTGGAAAGCGGGCAATGCCATATAGGTTATAGATAAACGTTTGCCCGGCTGACCCCGCCAAAATAATTTCGTTGGGCTGGTATTTGAAGGGGCCTGGCCGCATGTTACCAGTTTAACGGGCATTTGGACGGGCAACTATCATGCTATAAAAAACCAGTACTGATAATGTAAAAATCATTTCTAAACAACTTCTTAACAGCAAAAAAATAGGATATTGATATTTTTCTACTTCCAAAAAATCCATGCGATGGCTAACTATTTTGCAAAAGATTTATTTACGCTAATTTCATTTCATGTTGCCCAAGATCCATTTATTTAGTGCCTACCATAAGTTGTTTCCTCTACTACCAAAGGCTGATTATGTAACAACTATACAAAGCGGAGCTATTGATGCACCTGTTAAACTAGATATGCCGGGAGATGATACGGGTGACAATATTTCTCATTTGGGCTCCACTTATAATGAAATTACTGTTGCCTATTGGGTGTTAAAAAACGCAGACCGATCAGGGTTTGATGCCTGGGGGTTGTGTCAATACCGTAGATATTTTATACAGGACAAATACAAACTTTTTTTTAAAAAAAGGAGCCGCTATTATTTTAGAACATCGCAAAAAGTGATGGATAAAGCCCTTAGCCCGGCTTTATACTTACACCTGCAAAATATTTTAGCGCAAAATGATGTGATTGTGCAGCGACCGACGTGGGCGATGAAGGAAAAGGGTATTGCATACGGTATTAAAGATGCATACACCAATTTGCATATAAAAGAGCATTATGATATTACAATGGAGGTAGTAATTGAAAAGTTTCCCGATTTTGCCAATAGTATTGAAAGTTATGGTAAATTAAAACGCATGTCATATCACAGCATGATGATTGCCCGGTGGAGCATTTGGGATGATTACATGCATTTTTTAATGACAGTTTTAACAGCGGTTAAGCTTAGAATAGAGGTTCCAAAACAGGGTTATCAATCAAGAGTTGAAGGTTTTATTGCAGAACGGTTGCATAACTTATACATGTATCACCACCAATTGAAACAAGGGTACGTAACAATTGGGTTATTTGAAGATAAATTATGAATTTACTCTACATGGCTTTTGGCCCCAATACCAAAATACATTTACAAACCGCATTCTCAATCTATTCATTTTTAACGCAAAAGCAATATGTTACTTCCATTAATATTGTTACCGATAACGACGCATTTTACCGCCATTTAAGTTCGCATATTAACATCATTAAAGTAACCGAAAACGATTTAACGGCATGGAAAGGCGAGCGCCAGTTTTTTTGGCGGATAAAGATTAAGGCAATTGAAAAAGTGTGCCTGCAGTATCCGAATGAGCCGGTGGTTTACCTGGATTGCGATACTTTTTTATACGGCGACCTGGCGGTATTAAACAATAGCCTTTTAAACGAAAAGGCATTTATGCACGAAAATGAAGGGCCACTGTCTGCCAAAACAACCAAAACTCAAAAAAATATGTGGCGGCAAATAGCCGCCAAAACATTTGGTAACCTGCTTATGCAGCCAACTGACCGTATGTGGAATGCGGGGGTAGCAGGTACACCCAATACCCGCAACGGCGCAGACTGCAAACTGGCATTGGCCATGTGCGATGAAATGTGCAGGCAAGGTGTTAGCAGGTATTTTATTGAACAATATTCACTGTCCCTTGCGCTGGAAAAAACGTATGGATTGGTGGAAGCCAAAAGTGAAATTGCTCATTATTGGTCAACCAGGGATGTTTGGACAGACCACATACATGACTTTTTTATCGAAGCTTATTTTGCGGGCTGGAGCTATGAAACAATTTTAAATAAAATGCAGGCCATTGATACATCGGCCCTTCCCATTTATCAAAAAATAAAAACAACCAATGTTAGGTTAAAGGATTGGGTTGATAAAATGTTTGCTAACAGAAACCTGCAGTATCTGCCCGAAAAATAGCCGGATGGCTTTTACTGGTTGCTGAGTTTGGACCATGATTCAACTTTGACAAAGCCAATTGTCAAATACCTGATAAAATTGTCCGATTTGCTTTTTTGCAAACTCACCTGCCTCCAATAATAGTATTGGAAAGTGTATAGTGGTTTAAGTTTTGACATTTCGTACTCTTAATAAAATATTGCACTGTATAAATTTTTGAAACGATTTAAAGACAGCCTACTCAATAATCCATTGCCAGGTTCTGGATATTCCCTCAGATAAACCAATGGTTGGCTGGTAGCCTATTTCGGCAATTGCTTTTGAGATATCCAATACATTAGCCGGTACATCAAAATTTCGGGAAGGTTTATAGTTTACTTCAAATGAAATACCAAGGCCGTGTTTTATTGCAGCAATAATATCATTTAGCGAATGACCGTTTCCACCGCCGCCAATATTATAAATATCGGCTCCCTTCACTTTTTCTAAGGCGTTTAATACCGCTTTAGCAACATCCTGCACATACACATAGTCTCTCACTACCGAGCCATCGCCCCATATTTCAATGGGCTTATTTTGTGAAATATTTTGTAACCATACGCCAATTACACCCTGGTTTTTATAAAGGTTTTGCCTTTCGCCATAAGCATTGGAAACCCGGAGTGCCGTGTAATTAAAATTTTGATTGTGGTGATAGAGGTACAATAATTTTTCCATGGTTAGCTTGCCCAAACCATAGTTTGAAATAGGATTTAGAGGATGGTTTTCGGTTACAGGAAGCTGCCCGGGAATACCATATACCGTGCCGCCCGAAGAGATGAAAACAAATTTGTTTATATTGAAATCGATGCACTTTTCAATGAGGTTAATATTACTGTTTAGGTTACCCGAAAACTCGTACGCCGTAGCGCCCCTTGTTTGTTTGGGCACCGTTGACCATGCCAGGTGAATGATGGCGTCGCAGCCTTGCAATGCTTTTTCCAGCACATCAATTTCGCCAAAATCACCCTGGTAATAAGTAATCTGATTGCTACGCTTTTGCAGGTAAACAGGCAATTGACGGCCATTGGCTATCACCCGCACTTCATGGCCATTGTTTAATAATGCCTCCACTACAAAGGAGCCTATAAAGCCGGTTCCACCGGTTACTAATATTTTCATTAAAAAAAGTATACAATAAATTTGACAAAATATTTTTAAGCACATCAAATAGGTGCATACCAACTTATTACTCCCGATTTCTACTACCCGGTCAGTCACCACAATCCGCATTTTCCAAACGTCTGTATCGGATTGCCCCTGCCAAATGCCAGGGCTTTATATCGGCACCGGCCGAAAGGTCGGCAATTGTTTTGCTAACTTTTAAAGTTCTGTCATAGGCACGGGCAGATAAATTTACTTTTTCCATGGCCATCTTAAATAAATGCTGACTTGCCATATTGATAACACAAATCTCTTTCAGCTATTGTAGAGAACCCCTCCATGGTTTAAACGCACAAGCCGTTTTATTTCATAGTTGCACCCCGGCGCGCCGGGACTATTGTTAGTTTTACCCAACAATTGCTACCCTTGAAACCCATGGTCGGCCGCACCCCCGATTATTGCCCAAACCCAAACGGGGTAGACTGATAACTTTTGATATGGAGATTTTTAATTTAATTAACCGATAGGAGTACAACATGGCTCAAAATTATCTGCTACTTTCAGTGTATCAACTCAAAACACTGCCAATTATGAAAATACTATTTGCCTGCATACTGTTAGGGTTTGCCCTTACGGGAAATGCACAAACCGCCACTGCCAACATCAACCCCGCCCTGCTTACCGATCAATGGCCTGCACGGTGGATAACCTGCCCAAATGCTCCACAAAAAGAATACGGTGTTTACCATTTCAGAAAAAACTTTACGCTGGCTGCCAAGCCCCCGGCTTTTGTAGTACACGTTAGTGCCGACAACCGTTACCGCCTGCTGGTAAATGGGCAGTTTGTATGCAACGGCCCTGCTCGCGGCGACCTGTACAACTGGTATTTTGAAACCGTTGATATAGCTCCTTTTCTTCAACCTGGAAAAAATACTATTGCTGCGCTGGTGTGGAACATGGGTGTGCTTGCGCCGGTGGCCCAAATAACCAATCAAACAGCATTTGTGCTGCAGGGCAATGGCGAGGCCGAAAAAATGATCAATACCGATGCCTCGTGGCGGGTGTTGAAAGATAGTGCGTACACACCCTGCTCAACCGACAATAGCAGTCGCCTGCGCACCTATATGGTGGTGGGTCCCGGCGATGAGGTAGATGCATCCAAATATCCGTGGGGCTGGCAACAGGTTGAGTATAACGATGGGCGGTGGCCAAAAGCCGTTACTTTATCAGGACCCGAACCCGCAGGTTATGGCACCGACAACCTTTGGACACTGGCGCCACGCAACATTCCATTAATGGAAGAAACCCCACAACAAATACCTCTTATACGCCGTACCCTGGGCCTGGCCAAAGCCAACAATGGATTTTTACAAGGCACTACCCCATTGCAAATACCACCCAAAACAAAAGTGCAGTTGTTGTTAGATCAAACTTTTAATACGGTAGGCTACCCAATGTTAACCACCAGCAAGGGCAAAGGCTCCTCCATTACGCTTACCTATGCCGAGGCGCTATATAACAATAAACGGGAAAAAGGTAACCGCAACGAAGTGGAAGGGAAAACCATGATTGGCAACTTTGATATTTTTAAACCCGATGGTGGAAACAACCGCCTGTTTAGCCCGCTGTGGATGCGTACCTGGCGCTACCTGCAGGTAGATATTGTTACCGGCAATGAGCCCCTGCTCATTAACAACCTGCACGGTATATACACAGGCTACCCTTTTAATGAAAAAGCCAGTTTTGTCAGCAACGACTCATCGTTAGGCGATATTTGGAAGGTTGGCTGGCGTACCGCCCGACTATGCGCGGGCGAAACGTATTTTGACTGCCCCTACTACGAACAGCTGCAATACGAAGGCGACACCCGCATACAGGCCCTTATTTCGCTGTACGTAAGCGGCGACGACCGGCTAATGCGCAAAGCCATTACGGACTTTTACCATTCGCGCGTGCCCGAGGGCCTTACGCAGGGGCGATACCCCAGCAACCGCTTACAGGTAATACCGCCGTTTAGTTTGTATTGGGTTACTATGTTGTACGATTATTTTATGCATCGCAAAGACGATGCTTTTCTTAAGCAATTTATACAACCGGCACGCGGTGTTTTGCTATGGTACAAAAACCACCTCGATACTTCAAAAAACATATTGGGGCCTATGCCCTGGTGGAACTTTACCGACTGGAACCAGGCATTTGCCGGGGGCACCCCCGATGGTGCCAACGATGGTAACTCAGCCATCATTTCATTACAATATGCTTACACATTACAACAGGCGGCTACCCTGTTTGGCTATTTTGGCCTGCAAAAAGAAGCCGACGAATACCTGCAACTGGCTAACACCATTACATCTGCTACATATGCTACTTGTTATAACCCTGGCAAGGGAGTTATGGCCAATACACCCTTGCAAAACACCTACAGCCAGCACGCAAGTATTATGGGTGTGCTAACGGGTGCAATACCTGCCAGCGAGGCGCGTAAAGTAATGACCAGGGTTTTAGCAGATTCTACCCTTAGCCAGGCAACTTTTTATTACCGGTTTTATTTAACCCGTGCCCTTAAAAAAGCCGGCCTGGCCGAAATGTACTATAGCCAGCTAACGCCCTGGCGGGGTATGCTTACCAACGGCCTTACCACCTTTGCCGAGCAGCCCGACCCTACCCGCAGCGATTGCCACGCCTGGAGCTCAAGCCCTAATTACGATTTTTTGGCTACTATTTGTGGCATTATGCCGGGTAGTGCAGGGTTTGAAACGGTTAACATACAACCAGCCTTAGGCGGCTTAACAAACGCACAGGGTACAATGCCGCATCCGTTGGGCAACATACAGGTTTCGCTGCAAGAGGAAAACGGCCTGTTGAAAGCCGCCATAGTGCTTCCGCCAACTTTAACCGGCACCTTTAGCTGGAAGGGGCATACGGAAGTTTTGCACGGAGGTGCACAGGCATTTGAATGGAAATAAAACAGGGTGGCAATAAATTAATTTGATGACTATTTGCTTTTGGGAATTTTTTTTTGTCCAAACAGTTTTGCTTTAATGAAGCTTCCGTTGCAGCCTGCTAATATGACCATAGAGGTCGTACTCCTGTCCGCCTGGCGTAAGCCGGGTGGACTTTTGCCTTTTGCACATTATTTAGCAAAGTGCAGAGGCCATTAACCGTTACAAACAACCCGACTTTTGAATAACTGGCAGTCATTAATTTTAAGGATGTTGAGCGTTGGGCAAACGGTTTATTATCTTTTTAATAATAATAACCTGGTAGCCCTGACCACCAATTGGGTTATTGCCAAAGCAACTACCTTTCGCATTCACCTTTTTTATACCGTACCATTACCTTTTTATATGAAATTTAGCTTATTATCCTTACTCCTTTGCCTGCTTTGCAGCCAGCTATTATTTGCGCAGGCCAGCCGCCAGCCAAAAGCTAAAAAAGTAGTTTTTATTATTGTAGATGGTATACCTGCCGATGTGTTGGAGCGGGTAGCAACGCACAGCCTTGACAGTATAGCCAGCGTTGGCAGGTACATGCGGGCATTTGTAGGTGGGCAAAAAGATGGTTATACCCAAACGCCTACCATTTCGGCGGTTGGGTATAATAGCCTGCTAACTGGTACCTGGGTAAATAAACACAACGTTACCGGAAACGATATTAAGGCACCTAACTACCATTATCCCACTATTTTTAGGTTGCTAAAACAGCAGTATCCCTTAAAAACGACAGCTGTATTTAGCAGCTGGACCGATAACCGTACCAAATTAGTGGGCGATACAATGGCAGCCACCGGCCACCTTGCGGTGGATTTTGCATTTGACGGTTATGAACTGGACACCATTCGGTTTCCGCACGATAAACCGGGGTTATATATGCACCACATTGATGAGTTGGTGGCCAGCTCAGCAGCCAGTGTTATTGGCAGCAAGGCGCCCGACCTGTCGTGGGTGTATTTGGAATATACTGACGATGTTGCCCATCGCTTTGGCGATAGCAAGCAGTTTGACAGTGCGGTGCAATTGATGGATGCGCAAATCGGGCGCATTTGGCAGGTTATTCAACACCGCCAACAAAACAATAACGAAGAGTGGTTGCTGGTGGTTACCACCGACCATGGCCGCGACGAAAAAACCGGCAAAAATCACGGCGGCCAAAGCGACCGCCAACGCAACACGTGGATTGTAACGAACGATAAAAACACTAATACCTATGCTAAATTCTATACGCCGGCCATTGTAGACCTTATGCCTACCATGGCTCGTTTTCTTCAAATAAAAATACCCGAACCGCAGTTGTACGAGGTTGATGGAACGCCGCTGATTGGCGGGGTAATGATAGCCCGTGCAGGTGCTTACCTGACGGCAAAATATATTGATGTAAGCTGGAAGGCGCTGCTACCGGAAGCGAAGGTTACCATAAAAATGGCTACCACCAACAACGCAGCTACCGGTGGGGCCGATGTGTACACAACAATAGCGGAGGTACCCGCAGCGCGGGAACATTATCTTATTGACATTAGCAACAATACCAGTGATTTTTATAAGATAGTACTGGTTTCGCCGCTAAATACCCTGAATGTTTGGGTACAAAAAAAGTAAAATTATTCTTTTAACAGACAGGAAATAAAAGGTTCTTGTCAGGAAGAGCCATTCACCTTTTGGTTGCGGCTGTCGTTTAATTGCATGTCTAAATTTAGGGCGGCACTTATAAGCCCAAGGTGTGTAAATGCCTGTGGAAAATTGCCCAGGTGCTCGCCATGAAAGCCTAATTGCTCGCTATACAAACCAAGGTGGTTGGCATAACCTAACATTTTTTCAAAATAAAAGCGGGCCTTTTCCAATTGTCCCGATTTTGATAAACACTCTACATACCAAAAGCTACACATCGAAAAAGTTCCTTCGTGGCTAACAAACCCGTCGTGGGCGGCAGTGTTTGGATTGTATCGGTACACCAGCGAATCGGACACCAGTTCTTTTTCAATAAGCTCCATGGTGCTTAACCAACGCGGGTCACGCGGGCCAATAAATCGCAAAAGGGGCATTAACAAAGCCGAAGCATCAACTGTTTCCGCGCCAGGAAATTGCATAAAGGCCTTTTTCTCCTCGTTCCAATACTCGGCGTACACGCTTTTAAATATTTCGTCGCGGGTGGTGCGCCATTGTTCATTTAACGGAAACGACCTTTGCTGCCCCAGCCGTATAGCGCGGTCGAAGGCTACCCAACAGCTGATTCGTGAAAACAAAAAGTGCTGTTGGCCACCCCGTACTTCCCAAATTCCTTCGTCGGGCCTGCGCCAATTTTTTACCAGCCAGTCCAGGTGGCCTTCCAGGTTTTTCCAGAAGTCGTACGATATGGGTTCGCCGTATTTATTGTATAGATATACAGAATCCATAAGCTCGCCATAAATATCCAGTTGCAATTGGTTAAAGGCTTCATTGCCAATACGTACTGGCGATGATTTTTTATACCCCTCTAAGTGGTCAAGTAAATGCTCCTCTAACTGTTGTTTGCCATTTATGTTGTACATAACTCCCAGCCTGCTTTCACCTTTTGTATCCTGGCAAACATTTTCTATCCAATTAATAAATGCACCTGCTTCTTTGGTATACCCCATTTTTATAAGCGCATACATCGAAAACGACGCATCGCGTATCCACGTAAACCGGTAGTCAAAATTTCGGCTGCCACCAATATTTTCGGGAAGACTAAAAGTGGGCGCCGCCACAATAGATCCATATTTATACGAAGTAAGCAGTTTAAGCAATAAGGCCGATCGGTTTACAACATCTAACCATCTGCCTTTATATTTTGACTGGGCTATCCAGTCCTTCCAATAGTTAACTGTTTCAAAAAGGCTTTCGGTAACAAAAGCTTTAAAGTCTGCCTGGCGGCTGTGTCCATTGTCTATATGCTCCAGTAAAAAGTCGGCTGTTTGTCCGGGCATTAGTGTAAACTTTGCCACTACATCATTTTCTTTTACCGCAAGTGCCACCGAACTTACCAGCCGTAACCGGGTTGGTTCTTCTTCATCACTTATAAAAAGCATTTCTGTGTCCAATACCTCCTCTACCTTATGCCCACTGCGGCCATAATTAAACCGTGGCATACATTTCATTTTAAAAGTTACCTCACCCCGAATGGCGGTTACCCGGCGTACAATTTCCTTACCGGCGTACAATTCTTCTACCGGCATAAAATCGGTGATCTCGGCCACGCCTTCTTCGCTTAAAAAACGGGTTAGCAATACGTTGGTATCGGGCAGGTACAATTGCCGCGTATTCATGTGGGTAAAGGTTGGCCGCAATTCAAAATTTCCGCCCTTTTTATCGTCTAGCAGTGAAGCAAAAATGCTGGGCGAATCAAAGTTGGGAAAGCACATATAATCGATGGTGCCATTTAGGCAAACAAGGGCAATCGTATTAAGGTCGCCAATTACACCATGATTTTCTATTAGGTCGTACATACTGCGTTGGTTAATTAGCACTGCCCACAAACTAAAACGGTGTAACAATAAGCGGACAGGCCATTTGTACCACATTTATAAAAAAATTGGTCCCGGCCTGCTATTAAGTACTTGTACAGTATTTGTACCAGGTAAAACCAAATAATTAAACAATACAGGTAAAATACTTCCCCACGCTTAAAAGGGCATTAGGCATGTTTTAAAAGCGCGTAGATTGTTTATTCCTTTTTAAAACGAATAAGTGCACTGGCCTTTTCGGTGCTAACAATTTGAGCATCATATCTTTTTCCGCCCGAAATAACTACCATGTATGCAGTATTAGGCGGAATGGAGCCAAGGTTTTCGGCTACCATTACCAGGTCGTTATTAGTGCCGAGGTATTTAGTAGCCAGTTTAAAAGTGAAAGGATTGCCGGACAACAAAATATGTTCAAACAACAAGGTGTTGTTTAAAAAAAGCGAGAGGGAATCGCCATCGACTTCGGCATTGTCGTAAAACTCCAGTTGAATGGAATCGCCCTGTAGTGGAATATTCCTGACAAACACTTTTTCCCGCGCCGCAAACTTTTCTTTTATACCAAATGGTATAGGCGGCGGTAATGGTTGTGGTGTAACTGCGGCTACAACCGGTTGCTGTGTATCGGCTGGTTTTTTTACCGGTGCTTTTTCTTTTCGGTTGGTGACTGGCGCGCCATCGGCCGGTTTACTGCTGGCTATAATAGGTTGTTCCACTTTTTTAACCTTTGCAATAACCGGCGTAGCAGGTTTATGGGTGGCCGCTGTTTTAGCCAAAATTGTTGGTTGCCGAATAATTACCGGTTTATCAGTAGGCCTAAAGGCAACCAATGCAATACTGTCAATAACGGCGGGCCGGTTGGCGCCAAACTGGTAATTATCAAAAATGTAATTCCACTCATCGGGGTAATCGGTACGGGTGGCTTTGGCTAAATCAACTTTAGGGTTGTCTTGTTTTTGGGGGTCGCTGGTTAAAAACATTTTGGTACCGCCGGGGCAATTGTAGTCGGCCGAAAAAAGTTTACGCTCTTCATCTTCTTCTAAAATGGCTGGGTAAATTTGTTTATGGTTCCACCATACAATGCTGTTATCGTACAAATCAAAGTAACCTTTTATGCTGTAACGTCTAAAATCTTTTAAAACCCCTGCATAATAGCTTGTACCAACAATGCTGTCGCCCTTCTGGACAAATTTTACTTCAACCCTGCGGTTGTTTAATTTTCCTTTCCACACGCCAGTTATAGGCTGACTAAAACCAGCAACGGCTATTGTGGCTACAAATAGCAGCAGGGTTACATGGCGGGTAAGGTGTTTCAAATAAAAAGGTATTTAGATTAAATATTGGTTTGAAAAAGACTGTTTAGCATACCTGGAAACGCCTGTGCCGCATGTGTAAAGTATGTATAAAATATAAAAAAGGAGACAATTCATATTGGCCTTTCAAATATCTAAACAGTATTTACTCCGCTTATATAATTGAAGCCATTGGATAGCCCACGGTTGAATAGTTTTGTAGCGGCGGTTTTAGCATTAACGTTTAAAGACAATAATGATTGCAAAAGTCGGTTAGTTTTCATAAACCTCCGTTTACTACCTGCTATACCTCAATAAAAATATTTTAATAATTTGCGCTTATAATTAATTTGATTTTTTGCATTGGTAAAAATGCCGGGTACAACCAGGGTGGTGCCTGCCAGTAGTATTACCTTGCACAAAAAACCACTTATGGTCAATGCCAACGAATTAAGGCTGGGCAACTATATACTTTGTAAAACAGGCGTACGCATTTTACCAACACCGGTAGGGTTTCAGCACTTTGAATTATTGGCAAAAGGACTGGCGAAGGAGATGTTTGCAATGCCACTGAAACCAGAACTTCTTATAAAAATTGGCTTTATCGAAAACAAGGAATATTACCAATTGCCCGATGGAAAGGAATTTATTTTGGCGTTGCCGGTAATTGGCAACAATGCCAACCAAATTAGGGCATATGTCAACAGTAAAGAAGTGTGTTATGCCCGGGCAATATTAAATGAAATGGTCATAAGCAATAACATACATCAACTACACCAGTTACAAAATTTATACTATGCCCTTACCGGTACCGAAATGGACAATAAGTTTTAAATACAGCCTGCGAAATACGCTAACCACCATTGTCGATGTACCATCTTACAGCCGATGAAGAGGTAATTACCAACAAAAGCATCGATAGCACCGATACCAGCAATGCCTTTGAAAACCCTGCTACGCCTGGCTTTTACATAAGGCCATAATAGGTTACCGTACGGTAAAAAACCTGGAACAATAAAAAGGCCGTGACTTCTGCATAATACATGGAAGTACTGTTTGTCAATAGCAAAAATGGTGCAATAAAAACTACAAATACCAGTGCTGTAAATCCGCTCATATACAAATTAGTAACCACGTGCTCAGTATAGTTAAGGTGGGCCCTGTAGTAAAATGCAAAAAAGAATAAAGCAACGATAGGGGTTAGAATAAAATTGATGGTATTGGAATGTTTGGCCATAAAATTTCAGGCCTGCTCAGACCGCTCCAGTTTGGCCAATCGCCATGCTTTAACTGTTTCATCAGTTATTTTCATTGTCTTTTTTTTTGCGCTGGATAGGTCGTTATTTCGCTGCAACGGATGAAAAGTAGTTTGCACAAAAAGAAACAAGCTAACAGCCAGCAAAAAAAAGTTAATGGGACTGAATATTTTTTTGCGCCGGTTATAAATATAAAGGCGTGCCGTTTTGCCGGGTTGGGTGGCCAATAGTTTATAAGAAAAAAAATGCTTTTATCGGTATGGGTCAAAAAATGCACCAGTTCGTGCATTAAATGGCCAGGCAACAAGCGGTAAATGTAGGCCGATTGGCCGCGGTTGGTACAACAACGATCGATTGGATTAATGACCTGTTGGCAGTTTAGGCAGTGGCTGTGTTGGCTCATAACGCAATAACTTTTACAATAACCTTTATTGCCAAAATCAATAAACAAAATCAAAATAACCGCTTATCATTTACCAGTTATCATGCTAAGTTTATTACCGCTATATTTGAACAGTTCAACAAACTAAAAAACAACCATGGAACTAATGGAGAATGCACCTGTGGCCTGGTTTGTACTGGGTTTTGTGTTGTTTGTTTTAGAGTTTATGGTGCCGGGCCTCATCCTCTTCTTTTTTGCCATTGGCGCATGGATAGTTGCTTTGTTAACCTTTGTTTTTGACCTTTCGCTCAATTTTCAATTAATAATTTTTTTAACCAGCTCGGTATTGTCTATCCTTTTTTTTAGAAAATGGGCTAAACGGGTGGTTTTTACAAAAAAATACCAGAGTGAGTTGGAAGACGAATTTGTGGGGAAGATAGGAAAGGCCGAAACGTTTATTGGCCCCGGGCAAACCGGTAAAGTTGGCTTTAAAGGCACCACGTGGGACGCTACTTCGGCAGACACCATACAGGCAGGCGAAAACGTAATGATTGCCGGAAACGACAGTATTGTATTATTGGTAACCTCAAACAAACAATTATAATGGTGGGTACTATTATTTTAATCATTTTTATTCTATTTCTGCTTCTTTCGTTTTTAAGCACTTTTAAGGTTGTGCCTCAACGGCAGGTATACATAGTAGAACGGCTGGGTAAGTATAGCCGTACGCTGGATGCGGGGTTTCACATCCTCATACCTTACATCGATAAAATTGCCTATCGGCAAAACCTTAAAGAGCAGGCAATTGATGTTGCATCGCAAATTTGTATTACCAAGGATAATATAGCCGTAGAGGTAGATGGTATTTTGTACCTGCAGGTAATAGATCCGCAAAAAGCATCGTACGGAATTGATAATTACCGCTTTGCCGTTATCCAGATATCGCAAACCACCATGCGTAGTGTTATTGGTAAAATGGAACTGGATAAAACCTTTGAAGAGCGGGAAACAGTAAACGGCAGCATTGTAGAAGCGGTAGACAAAGCCAGCGGCCCATGGGGTATAAAAGTATCGAGGTATGAAGTAAAAAATATTTCGCCGCCACAAAGCATAAAAGATGCGATGGAAAAGCAAATGCGTGCCGAGCGGGAAAAAAGGGCCTTGATTGCAGAAAGCGAAGGTGATAAGCAAGCCAAAATAAACCGCGCCGAGGGCGATAAGCAGGAAGCGATTGCCAGGAGTGAGGGAGAAAAAGAACGTAGGATAAACGAAGCCTCGGGCCGTGCCTCCGAAATTGAGATGGTAGCCATAGCAACAGCGAAAGGTATTAGGGAAATAGCCCAAAGCATTAATGCCGAAGGTGGCATGAACGCAGTAAACCTGCGCATAGCCGAGCAATACCTGACCGAGTTTGGAAAGCTTGCCAAAACAAACAACAGCATGATTGTTCCCGCCGACCTTAGCGATATAGCCGGGGTCATTTCGAGTATTACCTCTGTTATTGGAAAATCGAAAATTGAAAAGTGAGTGGTTAATGGTGAGTAGTGAGCGGTGAGCGGTGAGGGGTGAGCGGTGAG
>Ga0209181_10003562_pt1 | contig 23844 bp, 24 predicted proteins | sample MAT05_FD_187208 | JGI IMG/M metagenome (GOLD analysis project Ga0209181, IMG submission 187208) | Freshwater microbial communities from Lake Fryxell liftoff mats and glacier meltwater in Antarctica - MAT-05 (SPAdes) (version 2) | ecosystem: Environmental > Aquatic > Freshwater > Ice > Liftoff...
GACGTTGTGAATGTCATCGGTCTTGTATTGGACGTTGCCTTCCATCGGCTGCAACACCAGATGCGGCAGGTTGGTGCTGATCCACGTATAGCCGTCACCCGGGAAGGTGTTGGCCTGCGACCAGGCCAATGCGCCGCCGCCACCGGGCTTCGACTCCACGATCAACTCCTGTCCGTATTTCTTTTTGAAGGCTTGCCCCTGAAAACGTGCCGCAATGTCGGATTCGCCGCCAGGCGCGAACGGGATGATGTAGCGCACCGGTTTGTCCGGGTAGGTCGACGGTTGTGCGTGGGCAGAGATTGAAACAACGGCAGCGATCAAACCAACAGCAAGTTTTTTCATTTTTTTTCTCCGAAAGGTGAGCGTAGCTATTCTAGTACTCAACGACACACCTAGCCGTGATCGTGGTCAAGCGCCGAGTTGAGCAGGGTGCGTGCTTCAAAGATGATTTCAGATGCCGTGAGTCCGTGTGGCCCCATGCCATGATGCAACGCCACATCGGCTGCCGCACCATGCAGGTAGACACCGAGCCGCGCAGCGTCCCAGGCGTCCATGCCAATGGCGAGAAACGCGGCAAGCATGCCTGACAGCGCGTCGCCCATGCCGCCCGCTGCCATACCCGGGTTTCCAGTTGTATTGACGACATAGCGCCCGTCCGGATGCGCGATGATCGTCCCGGCACCTTTCAATACCACCACACCGGAAAACTGGGCTGCCAGTGCCAGCGCGGTGGCGGGGCGGTCGGCCTGGACTTCGGCAGCAGTCTTTCCCAACAAACGGGCGGCCTCGCCGGGGTGCGGCGTGAAAATGAAAGGTAAGCAAACACGGGCACCTTCAGCCTTTTTTGCCTCAAATGCCGCACGGATACTGGGGTTTGTTGAAATTGCATTGAGCGCGTCGGCGTCGATCACGGTCGGCTTATCTAGCAATAACACTGCCATCAGCGAAGCCGCACCGGTCTCACCCATGCCCATACCGACGGCGAAAGCACTCATCGAGTCATCCTTTACCAAGACCTTCGCGTCGCGCACCATGATTTCTGGATGCAGCAGATCGAACGGCGGGCGATCTTTGTCAAACAGCCCGAGATACACCTTGCCCGGCCCCATGTGGAGTGCCGCGCGTGCAGCCAGTACGGCCGCACCGGTCATCCCCTCCGCGCCGCCGATCACGCAGACATTGCCGTAACTTCCCTTGTGACTGTTGGCACGTCGGCGCGGAATGAGAGGCAACACATCATCGCGGGTCAGCAGGCTGGCAATCGAGGCGGGCAACGTGACTTTCAGCGTGTTGAGTAAAACTTCACCCGCATGATCGCGTCCGTCAGCGGTATGCAGCCCGAGCTTATCGGCAATAAAAGTGATTGTTTCGTCCGCCTCGATAGCAGGGTCAAATGCGATGCCGGTGTCCGCGTCAAGTCCGCTCGGCACATCAATGGCCAGCACCGTGCAATTGCCGGCCAGGCGTTCGCTGTTACAAAATCGAATGACGTCGGCAAATGCGCCGGACGGCGCTTTCGTCAGTCCAATGCCAAACAACCCGTCGATGACGACGCCAAAAGACTTTCCCTTTGGCCATGACTTCACGACCTCGTTCTTGCCTGCCGTAAATGCGGCGTGCGCTGCGACGGCTGCCGCGTCGGTCCATTGCTGCTCACCAAGTGCGAGCACGGTGACATCCATCTTCGCCCTGCGCAGGGCTTCCGCTGCCACCCACGCGTCGCCGCCGTTGTTGCCGGGGCCGGCCAATACCAGCACCTTGGTGGACTTGTTGCGCTTAAGGGCGCGTGTTGCCGCTGCAGCGGTGGCTTCGCCCGCGCGTTGCATCAACGAGATGTTGGCATGTGTCGTCGCGTATTGGACTTCGAGTTCGCGGATGGTGGAGACGGGATAGAGCGCATTCATGGCTTGAGTACCGTATCGATGGCAGAGGGGAGAGTGGCCGGGTAGTCGAGGCTGTAATGCAGACCGCGACTCTCCTTACGGGCCATCGCGGAGCGCACAATCAATTCGGCCGTTTGCACGAGATTGCGGAGTTCAATCAGGTCGTTGGTCACGCGGAAACTTGCATAGTAATCGTTGATTTCAGATTTCAATAGATTGATGCGGTGCATCGCCCGCTCAAGCCGCTTGTCCGTGCGCACGATGCCGACATAGTCCCACATGAAGCGTCTCAATTCATCCCAGTTGTGCGAAATGATCACCTCTTCATCGGCGTTGGTGACGCGGCTGTCGTCCCAATCCGGTAACACAGGAAAGCTTGGAGCCGCCTGCGCCGCGATATCGTGCTGCACCGCTTCCGAAAAAACGAGGCACTCCAGCAGCGAGTTCGACGCCAGCCGGTTTGCGCCATGCAGCCCGGTGCACGACACTTCGCCGATCGCATATAGGTTGTCAACGTCGGTGCGTCCACGCAAATCGCTCACCACGCCGCCGCAGGTGTAATGCGCGGCGGGCACCACCGGAATAGGCTCGCGGGTGATGTCAATGCCGAGTGAAAGGCACTTGGCGTAAATGTTGGGGAAGTGTTCCTTTAAAAATTCAGGCGACTTGTGCGATATGTCCAGATGTACAAAGTCGAGACCACGTTTTTTCATTTCAAAGTCAATGGCGCGTGCCACGATGTCGCGCGGCGCCAGTTCGGCGCGCTCATCGTGCGCCAGCATGAAGCGCTCTTCGGTGCCTGGTATTTTTAGCAGACCGCCTTCGCCGCGTACCGCTTCGGTGATCAGATACGACTTCGCCTGCGGGTGATAGAGGCAGGTAGGGTGAAACTGGATGAATTCCATGTTGGCAACCGGACAACCGGCGCGCCATGCCATCGCCACACCGTCGCCGGTGGCGACATCTGGATTGGTGGTGTAGAGATAGACCTTGCCCGCGCCGCCGGTAGCCAACACGGTAAAGCGGGCATCGATGGTAACGACGCGGCCGCTCGCCTTGTCGAGGACGTATGCACCGTAGCAGCGATTCTCGTTGGCCCGGCCCAACCGCTTTGACGTGATAAGGTCAACGGCAATACGGTGTTCAAGCACTTCGATATTTGGATGTGACTTTAATTGCTGAACCAGCGTTTTTTGCACCGCGCGACCAGTCGCGTCGGCTGCATGCACGATACGTCGATGCGAATGTCCACCTTCGCGGGTCAGATGCAATTCGGCATGATTGCTTTCATCCATCGTGAACGGCACGCCCTGCGCGACCAGCCACTCGACGGCGCGACGGCCGTTTTCCACAACGAATCGAACGGCGGCCTCGTTGCAAAGCCCAGCCCCCGCCACGAGCGTGTCGCGGATATGGTTTTCCGCCGAATCGCTGTCATCTAGTACTGCCGCGATGCCGCCCTGCGCCCAAGCGCTGGCGGCGTCGAGTAACTCGCCCTTGGTCAGTAGCGCCACCTTTTGGTTTTCCGCCAGTCGGAGAGCCAGCGACATGCCCGCCAAACCCGAGCCGATGATGAGTACGTCGAACGGTTGCGACGTGCCTGCGGCTGCGTTGGTGGTCGGCGGTGGCGGGACGGGTTTATTGGGCATCAGTTGCTTCGGTGGAGGGATGCGTCGGTCGGCGCGATTGGTGGCGAGCGACGGCGAGTTGGGGAGATTGTCGCGGGCAGTCGGGTACCCGTTCACCTGGGACACCGACTGACGAGTGAACTATTCAGGCGGCGTTGGGTCACTAAATGAGGTGCTTGAAACTTGGCGAATCAGTACCAGTTTTCAGCACGAGGATGATTCGGTAGACAAATTCGCAGGGTTGTTAGGTTTCCATTGAATTGTCTGAAAATACAAAGAGTTAGCGCAAAACACGATTCCAGGAGAGGCGTAATGGCAGACTTGACGTTTATAATACCCGACAGCTCGCGGCTCACCACAGGCTTGCCTCGCAAGACAGCCGTGGCAGCGAAGAAATTGCCCCAGGCCGACAAATCGAACCTCAGTGATGTTGCAACCCACCCGGTCTTATCCAGCGCAACGGTTGCCCAACGCCAGGGCCCCGACGGGAAGGTGTCAATGAGTGATCGAGAGATCGATCAGCAATTGGTTGAACGCGCCCAGTCTGGCGACAAGCGCGCCTTTGAGCTGCTTGTCATCAAGTACCAGCGCAAGGTCGAGCGGCTGCTATCGCGCATCATCCGCGATCACGCTGAAATTGAAGACGTCTCGCAGGAGGCATTCATCAAGGCTTATCGCGCACTCGGGAACTTCCGCGGAGACAGCGCGTTCTACACTTGGCTTTATAGAATCGCCATCAACACGGCGAAGAACTACCTGATCAGTCAGGGGCGGCGTGCGCCGACTTCGACCGTTTTCGACGCCGAAGAAGCGGAAGTTTTTGAAGAGGCGACTGGTCTGCGCGACATCGCCACGCCCGACTCCGTCTTGATGAGTAAGCAAATTGGCGAGATCGTCAATCGAACCATCGATGCGCTGCCTGACGAACTTCGTACGGCGATTACGCTCAGAGAGATCGAAGGATTGTCGTACGAGGAAATTGCGCAGATTATGGATTGTCCGATCGGGACTGTTCGATCAAGGATTTTTCGGGCGCGTGAGGCGGTCGCAACGCAGCTGCGACCGCAGCTTGGCACCAGCAAAGACCAGCGCTGGTAGCGCTGGCAACACAGTATGCGTACGGATGCAGGGTATCGACAACAAGAACTGCAAATTAGCAGGCAAGTAAGCTGGAGAATCTGAAATGAACGAAAAACTATCAGCGCTAATGGATGGGGAACTCGAGCGCGAAGACGCGCAACAGGTCATCCGTGGCATGGGCAGTGACGCCGCGCGGCGCGCTTGCTGGGATGAATACCATTTGATCGGCGACACGCTGCGTGGTGAATCGTCCGGCGAGGTGCAGCGTCGCCAAAAGGCGGCGGAAGCGATCTTTGCCAGGCTGTCGGTGGAGCCGACGGTTCTGGTTCCAGCGGCCATGAAAGCTGCGCCTGTCGAGAAGCGCACCCGCATGGCGCTCGCCATGGCCGCGTCCATGGTGACCGTCTCGGCGATCGCAGTGGTCGCGTTCAAGCAACAAGGTGGCATCGTTGCGCCAGTTCAACTGGTACAACAGGTGGCACCAAAGCCGGTTTCGCAGCCGGCGACCCCGGCCGAGGTCCGCGTCAATGACTACCTGGCGATACATCGTCAGTTTGCTAATCCGGAGGCGTTCCAATCGGCGTCCGCGCGGCGCGATTCCGCTCGGTAGGATGCAGCCACCAAAGGTTCTTGTTGTGACGCGACATTCTGCAAACTTGAAGCTGCCCGATCGCATGAGGTCGCCCCCGTGCGTTGCCATCGGGCTGCTCGTCGCCGGCTTGGGCGTGGTGACGGCGCTGACCGCCCCGCTGGCAAGTGCGCAGACGAAGAATGTCAGCGAATGGCTCGAGCGGATGTCAAAGTCTGCCCGCGAGCTGCCCTACACAGGCGTATTCGTGCACCAGACTTCAGAAGGTACAACGACCTCGCGTGTCACCCATCTGGTGGACAAGCAGGGTAACGAGCACGAGAAACTTGAAATGCTAGATGGGCCGTTGCTTGAAGTGGTGCGCCGCAACGAGGAAATGTTTCGCTATCACCCCGATCAAAAGACCGTGCGCCATGACCGCCGTGCGACCGGCCGATTCTTCCCGTCACTGGTGACCGGCAGTCCGGCCGCGATTGCCGAAAACTATCGGATAAAATTGGGCTCGGTTGAGCGGGTGGCGGGCCACGATTGCCAATGGGTGGTGCTCGAACCCAAAGACACGATGCGCTATTTGCAAAAGCTTTGCGCTGAACTGGGTACCGGCCTGCTAATGCGGGCAAGGTTATACAACGAACGTAACCAGATGCTCGAGCAATTCACATTTACGCAGGTCGACGTGACCGGCGCGGTAAAGACGCAGGACGTGCGCTCACGGTTTGAGAAGTCTCCGGGTTGGCAGCGCGATGTCGCGGAAAGAGATGTCATGAAGCCGGTCAACTCCGGCTGGCAGGTTGGTAACCTGCCGGCCGGATTCCGGAAAGTCATGGAGATGGTACGCAACCTTAGCGGTCGTAAGGGACCGGTTACCCATTTGGTCTATTCGGATGGCTTGTTGCACGTTTCTGTGTTCGTCGAGCCAAGCGGCGGCGTGGCGGTGGCATCCAGTAGCCGCGTCATTGACGATAGCGCGATGAGCGTCGTGGTCCGGCCGATGTCTGATTTTCAGGTAACCGTGATGGGAGAAGTACCGCTCGGCGCAGTGCAGACTATCGCGGACAATGTGACACGTCGCCGCTAGGCGGCTGGCACAGGTGTAGAGTTTGTAGTGGTCTAGCGTTCGCCGGGGCAGCCCGGCGAATCAACTTGGAAGAAGATAAATATGAAAAGTAACGCATTTTTGCCCTTGCCAATGTTTCGGGCATTCGTCGTCGTCGGTGTTCTCTCCATCGCCTTAAGTGCTGCTGCGCCTGCTGCGCGTGCGCAGGCGGGCCGGATGGCGCTTCCGGATTTTGCCGAGCTCGTCGACAAAGAAGGGGCGGCCGTTGTTAACGTCAGCACCAAGGCGCGCGGCGGCGCACGCGGCGGCCCCTCGCCGGAAGATAGTGAACAGCTTTACGAGTTTTTTCGCCGTTTCATGCCGCCAGACATGGTCCCGCAACCGCGCCAGAACCCGCAGACGCCGCAAAATCCGCGCCGCGCGCCGCGCACCCCCAACACGCCGACGCCTGAGACGCCATTACGCGATTTGGGCCAAGGCTCAGGTTTCATCATCTCCACGGATGGCTTCGTAGTGACCAACGCCCACGTGGTCGCGAATGCAGAAGAAGTCATCGTGACGATGACCGACAAGCGCGAATTCAAGGCAAAGGTCATCGGTACAGATGCCCGCACGGATATCGCCGTCCTCAAGATCGACGCCACCGGTCTACCGAAGGTGACCATTGGTAACTCCGACAAACTGAGGGCAGGCGAATGGGTGCTGGCCATCGGTTCACCGTTTGGTTTTGAAAACACCGTCACCGCCGGCATCGTTAGTGCCAAGTCGCGCGAGACCGGCGATCTGGCGGCATTTATTCAGACCGACGCTGCAGTCAACCCCGGCAACTCCGGCGGCCCGCTGTTCAATACACGCGGTGAAGTCATTGGTATTAATTCGCAGATTTTCACCGGCACCGGTGGCTACCTCGGCATTTCGTTCGCCATTCCCGTGAATACCGCAATGGACGTGGCCAACCAGCTCATGAAGAGCGGCAAAGTCAGGCGTAGCCGCATCGGCATTGCGCTCGATCCGAACGCGATTACCGAGGACCTGGCAGAAGCGCTGGGACTGCCCAAGAAGGGCGCAGGCGTGATGGTGCAGGCGGTTGAGAAAGACACACCAGCCGACAAGGCCGGGCTCAAGGCAGGCGACGTCATCCAAAAGGTTGACGGTAAGCCGGTCAAGGCGATTGTGGATATCCAACGGATCATCTTCCCGAAAGTGCCCGGCACCAAAGTGTCGGTTGACGTGTGGCGGAGCGGGAGCATGAAGACCTTCTCGTTGGCGGTGATGGAAGCGCCGGAAGATCAGGCTGACCCGCGTGCGCCAAGGGTGAATCCCGTACCGAAGAATGACAAGCAGGATAAGCCGTCGGTGAAGCCGAACCGGCTCGGACTCGTCGTCGAAGAAGTCGACGAGGACGACAAGAAGGCGATGACGATCACTGGTGGGGTGATCATCACCGAAGTTAGCGGCGGCGCCGCTCGTGCCGGTCTCCGGGCGGGAGATGCGATCCTGTCGTTGAACACGACCGAGGTCAAGTCAACGGCACAGTTCAACGAATTGGTCGCCAAGCTCGATGAGAAAAAGCCCGTTGCGCTGTTGGTCAAGCGCGATGAAGCACCGTCGCGCTACATCACGCTAAGGCCAGACCCGAAGCCCGACGCCAAGTAATGCATTTGACCTTGATCGGGCGGAGCTACTGCCACCTGTGCGATGAGATGCGGGTGGCGGTAAAGACGGCATTGCAAGATTCGGGGCTAGACCGGGCCTCACAATTGACCGAAATCGACGTCGATGAACACCCGGCGCTTGAAGATCGCTACTCGGAATGGGTGCCGGTGTTGTTGTTGGGCTCGGCCGAGTCAGGTGTGGAGATTTGCCACTACCACTTTGATCCGGAAAAATGGCGGGCCGCCACGGGGTTGGTAAATGCCAGCGTGACAGATGGCGGCTCGTAATCGGGACCGGTTTGGGCTAAAATTTAGGGCTATTCCGCTTAAGGGCGCCTCTCGGGTGCCCTTATTCATGTTTGGGGCTCCAAAGACGGCTTCGTCGTCACCCGCTCCAAAAACCGCAAGACTGGCTTTCGCCCCACCATGAACCGCATCCGTAATTTTTCCATCATCGCCCACATCGACCATGGTAAGTCCACTCTTGCCGATAGGATCATCGAACGTTGCGGCGGCTTGTCATCGCGTGAGATGGAATCGCAAGTGCTCGATTCGATGGAACTGGAACGCGAGCGCGGCATCACCATCAAGGCGCAAACAGCGGCGCTGACCTACAAAGCCCGCGACGGCCACACCTACCAACTCAACCTTATCGATACGCCGGGTCACGTAGATTTTTCCTACGAAGTCTCGCGGTCACTGTCGGCCTGTGAAGGCGCGCTGTTAGTCGTCGATGCCTCGCAAGGCGTGGAAGCGCAGACGGTCGCAAATTGCTATACCGCGACGGACCTCGGTGTCGAGGTGTTTCCAGTACTCAACAAGATCGATTTGCCATCGGCCGACCCAGAGCGGGTGATGGATGAGATTGAAGACATTATCGGCATTGAGGCGCATGACGCAGTCCGCTGTAGTGCCAAAACTGGCATCGGCATCGAAGATGTGATTGAAACCGTTGTGACGCGTGTGTCGCCGCCACGCGGCAATCCCGACGGGCCGCTCAAAGCGTTGATTATCGATTCTTGGTTTGACAACTACGTCGGCGTGGTGATGCTGGTGCGGGTGGTTGACGGCATGCTCAAACCCAAAGACAAGATTTTGTTGATGGCAACCGGCGCGCTGCATATGTGCGAGCAAGTAGGTGTATTTGCGCCAAAGTCGCAGCCGCGTCCGGAGCTGAAGGCAGGCGAAGTCGGCTTTGTCATTGCGGGTATCAAGGAACTGAAGTCGGCGAAGGTCGGTGACACGATCACGCTGCAAGATAAACCGGCGGTTACCGCGCTGCCAGGTTTCAAGGAAATCAAGCCGCAAGTGTTTGCCGGCCTCTATCCGGTCGAGTCAAACCAATACGACGGCCTGCGTGATGCATTGACCAAGTTGCAACTCAACGATGCGAGCCTGCGCTTTGAGCCCGAGACGTCGCAAGCGCTCGGTTTCGGTTTCCGCTGCGGATTCCTCGGTCTTTTGCATATGGAGATCGTTCAGGAGCGCCTCGAGCGCGAGTTTGATCAGGATTTGATCACCACCGCACCGACTGTGATCTATCAGATTCTGCTGATGGACAACACGGTGATCGAAATCGAGAATCCGTCGCGTCTTCCCGAGAGCACCAAGATTCAGGAAATCCGCGAGCCGATCATCACCGCCACGATGATGATGCCGCAGGAGTATGTCGGCTCGGTCATCATCCTGTGCAACCAGAAGCGCGGTGTGCAGGTCGATATGCAATACCATGGCCGCCAAGTGATCCTCACTTACCTGATGCCGATGAACGAAGTGGTGATGGATTTTTTCGACAAACTGAAGTCGGTGTCGCGCGGATACGCGTCCCTCGACTACGAATTCAAAGAGTATCGCGCCGCAGATTTGGTGAAGCTCGACATCCTCATCAACGGCGACAAAGTCGATGCGCTGTCGCTGATCGTCCACCGTGCGAACAGTCAGTACCGCGGACGCGAGCTTGCCGCCAAGATGCGCGAACTGATTCCGCGCCAGATGTTCGACGTGGCGGTGCAAGCGGCGATTGGTGGCAATGTCATTGCGCGCGAAAACGTCAAAGCACTGCGCAAGAACGTTATCGCAAAGTGCTACGGGGGCGATATTTCCCGAAAGCGCAAACTGCTCGAGAAGCAGAAAAAGGGCAAGAAACGCATGAAGCAAGTGGGTAATGTGGAGATCCCGCAGGAAGCGTTCCTGGCGATCCTGCAGGTTGGCGACAAGTAGGAAATGGCGTACGGCCGGCGATCGGTCTCGCGCAAACAGGCGTTGGTCACAATGTTGGTGAGCAACAGAAAAATATTCGGCAGAATCTCTGCCTGATGTCAACAAGGCTGGAAACGAAATTATGAATTGGGAAATGGTTGGTTGGCTGGCGATTGCGGCGAGCCTGACGATTGTAGTGGCGGGCTTTTTTGTCGGCAAAACTCAGAGCCAGTCGGCAGCCGTCATCTCCTCGACCGTCGGCGGCGAGTCTGCTTCTACGATTCATACGATGCTTGAGATCGCCTGGCCGGTGTTGTTCATCGCCTCGCTCGCGATGCTCACGTTCAAAGAGGTCATGGGCTTCGCCGCAGTATTGTTGACTGCGACCATCATCACGGGGTTGATTTGGCTCATCGACGCGTTGGCGTTTCGCAAGCAGCGCGCGGCCGGCGCACAGGATCCCGTGTTGGTCGAGATGGCCAAGAGTTTCTTTCCCGTCATCCTGATCGTATTCACGCTGCGCTCATTCTTGTTTGAGCCGTTCAAAATTCCATCCGGCTCGATGGTGCCGACCCTGTTGGTGGGTGACTTCATCCTGGTCAATAAATTCACCTACGGCATTCGTATTCCAGTCATCAACAAAAAAATCGCGGAGATGAATTCGCCACAACGCGGCGACGTCATGGTGTTTCGCTATCCAGAGGACATGTCGAAGGACTTCATCAAGCGTGTCATCGGCACGCCGGGCGACACCATTGCCTACAAAAACAAGCGACTGACGCTCAATGGCAAGCCGGTAACCACGGTAGCGACCGGGGCCTACACGGATACCGAAAGTGGTGGGGTGCGGTTTTTTGAAGCGTATACCGAGCAGCTGGCAGAAAAACCGCACCAGATGATGGTTGATCCACGCTTCCCGTCGCTGGATTTGGCGCGCGTCCGCCAGTTCCCAAACAAATCCAATTGCACTTACAATGATGACGGCATGAGCTGCAAAGTCCCGACCGGACACTTCCTGATGATGGGCGACAGCCGCGACAATAGTGATGACGGCCGCTACTGGGGCTTCGTTCCGGAGGAGAACATTGTCGGCAAAGCGGTGCTGGTGTGGATGAATTTCAGCAGCTTCAAACGTATCGGCACCGCCATCGAGTAGGCGGTTTTGGCTTCACAGATTGAGAGTTTCACATGACCCAGACCAGCGCATTTCAACCAGCGACCGACCGTAACCTTGGGCATGTGCCCGCTGTTCGCCGCGCGAGCGCCTTTCGTTCTCGCCAGCTAGGTGTTGGCTTCGTCACGCTCTGCCTCTACTTCGTCGTTGGTGGCGTCCTTGTGCTCGGCGGCCTCAAGCTGCTGCCGCACTATATTGAGTATTTTTCGATCAAGAAGGTGATTGCCGCGATGTCGGTGAGCGAAGAAGTCAAATCGGGCACGGTCGCGGAGATTCGTAACAGTTTCGAGCGGCGCGCGGTCATCGACAACATTACGGCGGTCAAGGGTCTTGATCTCGAGATATCGAAAGACAACAATGAAACCGTCGTCTCGGCGGCTTGGCAGGCGCGAATTGCACTGTTTCCCGGCTACACGCTCCTCATCGACTTCGATGCGAGTACGGCGCCGGGCAAGTAGTACTGGATGAGCGCCGAATCAAAAGCGCTCGCGCTCGGTTTGGGTGTCGAGTTCCGCGAACAAGGATTGCTCCTACAAGCGCTTACGCACCGTAGCTTTGGAACGCCGCACAACGAACGATTGGAGTTCCTTGGCGACGCGATGCTCAATCTGGCCATCGCCAGACTCACCTTCGAAAAATTCCCTTCCATGCCGGAAGGCGAGCTCAGCCGGCTCCGCGCCAATCTGGTTAATCAGTCGGTGCTAGCGGGCATCGCCGAAGAGCTCGGCATCGGCAGTGTGCTCCGGCTTGGCGAGGGGGAAATCAAGACCGGCGGTGCGTCGCGTCCGTCGATTCTCGCCGACGCCGTAGAGTCGTTGATCGGTGCGGTATTCGTGGACAGTGGCTTTCAGGCGGCAGATACACTAGTCTCCAGATTGTTCGCAACGCGCCTCGACAGCCCCGAGCAAAATTCGCCGGCCAAGGACGCCAAGACCTCCCTGCAAGAGTGGCTGCAGGCGCGCCGCCATCAATTGCCGCAGTACATGGTCAAGCGCATCGAAGGCGCGGCACACCAGCAGATGTTCTTCGTCGAATGCATTACCGAACGGCCGGCATTCAAGGTCGAAGGGTGCGGTGCGACCAGGCGCGCGGCAGAGCAGGATGCGGCGACCAAAGTGATGACCAAAATTGTCGACAGGGGAATCACGTGAGTAAGAAGGCCAATGAAGCGGTCAGCGCCCGAGAGCCCGATTTTCGCTGCGGGACAGTCGCCATTGTCGGACGACCCAACGTCGGCAAATCGACGCTGCTCAACCATTTGGTCGGCCAGAAGGTCAGCATCACCTCCAATAAGGCGCAGACTACACGCCACCGCATCACCGGCATCCTGACCGACGCGAACACGCAGTTTGTCTTTCTCGACACCCCGGGCTTTCAGAAAGCCCACCAAAATGCGCTCAATCGCGTACTCAACCGGACCGTCGCCAATACCGCCGACGACGCCGACGTGGTGGTGTTTGCGGTTGAAGCGCTGCGCTTCAGCGATGCTGACGCGGCGGTACTCAAAGCGCTACCGACAAACGCGAAAGTGATTCTCGCGGTGACCAAGGTCGATCGCGCCAAAGATCCCGCCCGTATGTTGCCTTTCCTTGCCGATCTGCAGCAGCGTTTTTCCTTCACGGCGGTCGTGCCGGTGAGTATTAAAAACGCCGCGACGATGGAAGAGCTTAAACGTGTCATTCGCCCGCTCTTGCCTGCGCAGCCGGCGATGTATGCCGAGGACGAACTGACCGACAAGTCGGAGCGCTTTATCGCGGCGGAATTCATCCGCGAGAAAGTCTTTCGACAGGTCGGCGATGAACTGCCCTACAGCGTCAGCGTGCTGATCGAAAAATGGGAAGTCGAAGGTCGCCTGCGGCGTATCTTCGCCGTAATTGTGGTCGAGAAGCAAACGCAGAAAGCCATGATCATCGGTGACAAGGGCGAGCGCCTGAAACGCATTGGTACCGACGCGCGCAAGGACATGGAAGCCATGTTCGATGGCAAGGTTTACCTCGAACTCTGGGTGCGTGTAAAGAAGGGCTGGGCGGACGACGAGGCGTTGGTCAAGCAGTACGGGTACCAATAGCCGGGCGATGAGAAACTCCACCAGCCTCAGCAGTGCTGGCTTTGTGCTGCATAGCTACCCGTACAAGGAAACAAGCCTGATTCTTGAGACCTTTACGCGCACGCACGGTCGCGTGGCGATGGTTGCCAAAGGCGCAAAGCGCGGCACATCGGCCAAGTACGCGCTGAGTGCGTTTCAGCCTTTGGCGCTGCAGTGGTTTGGGCGCGCCGATCTCAAGACCTTGAAGGCCGCCGACCACCAACGAATCTATCCGCAGATCCGCGGCCCCGCCTTAATGGCGGCGTTCTATGTCAATGAGTTACTGTTGAAATTGGCGGCCAAAGACGATGCCCACGAACGGTTGTTCGATCAATATGAGATCACCATTGCCGCGCTAGCCGAGATTCCGTCGGGCGAGCGCACGCCACGCAACATCGAAGTCGCGCTGCGTCGATTCGAATTGCGACTGCTCGAAGAATTGGGCTACGGTCTGACACTCGCCCACGAAGCCGATTCCGACGCAGCGATTGATCCCGGTGCCGAGTATCTGTACGTGGTTGAGCGTGGTCCGGTGCGCATTACCAACGGTGTGGAGATTCGCGCCATCGAGCCGGTCCGCTTGAGCGGGCTTACCATTCTCGCCTTGGACGCTGCGGAGTTTTCCGACACCACCATCTTGGCGCAGGCCAAACAACTCATGCGGCGCGTCATCAACCATCACTTGGGCGACAAAGCGCTCCACACTCGGCAGCTAATGCGCGAGCTGAAATAAAAAACTCTCCTATTGGCGGGCATTTCAAGGCTATATCGGCTGAAGATGCCCGTCGATAGGTGTGTTTTGGTTTTACCTGTGCCGCTCTGCAATGCCCTCCCGGCCTCCAAAAACATCACTCTCCATGTCGCTACCATCCGATTCCGCCGTAACGCAATTGACTCCGCTCGGTGCCGAGACCAGCGCTGACCGCACCGTGTTGGACGACACCCGCCGCTGGTTAGAGCGCGCCGTGATCGGCTTGAACCTGTGCCCGTTTGCCAAAGCGGTCCACAGCAAAGGTCAGATCCACTACGCGGTGAGTCATGCGCGAACGACCGAGGCGCTGCTGGTGGCGCTGGCCGGGGAACTTGATCAATTGATGGCGTGCGACGGCGCTGATCGAAACACGACGCTGCTGATCGCGCCCGACGGCTTTTCCGACTTTCTGGATTTCAACGACTTTCTGTCGGACGCAGATGAGCTCCTCACCGACATGGGGCTCGATGGCACATTGCAGATTGCGAGTTTTCATCCCGACTTTCAGTTTGCCGGTACGCAGCCCGATGACATTACCAACGCAACCAACCGTGCGCCGTACCCGACGCTGCACCTGTTGCGTGAGGACAGTGTCGAACTCGCCGTCGCCGCATTTCCCGAAGCCGGGGCGATCTTTGAGCGCAACATGGAAACGCTCGAGCGGCTCGGTGCGGAGGGTTGGGCGGCGCTCGGAGTTGGCGCTTCGGCCAACGCTTTGGACGGCATCAGCGCGCCGGCAGCGCCAAAGGCTGACAAATGAACACGCAGGCCTCAAAACCGGACGCAAACGTCACCACTGCAATCCGACCGGAGCAGTCGGTTGCGCTACTCAAGCAGCTACACATACTCACGCGCGACGGCAAGCTCAATCAGGATTCACGGCGCAAGCTAAAGCAGGTCAATCACCTCTATCAGTTCATCGAAAAGCTGCTGCTTGAAGCTGGCCAGGATGGGCATGCTGTGACGCTCGCCGACCACGGTGCCGGCAAGTCCTACCTAGGGTTCATCGTCTACGATCTGTTCTTCAGGGGCCGGCAGAGCGGGCACATTTACGGCATCGAAGCGCGAGCAGAGTTGGTGGAAAAATCGCGCGCGCTCGCCGCCGAGTTGGGCTTTGACGGCATGTCGTTTATCGCCTCGAGCGTGGCTGATGCCGCATCGTCCACCGATTTACCGGATCGCATTGATGTCGTTACCGCATTGCACGCCTGTGACACCGCAACCGACGATGCGATTGCATTCGGGATCAAGAAGCACGCCAAGTTCATGGTGTTGGTACCTTGCTGTCAGGCGGAAATTTCGCGCGCACTCAACGCCGATAAAGCGCGGGCGTTGTCGCGCGGAGCCTTGGCGGAGATGTGGCGGCATCCACTGCATACGCGCGAAGTGGGTAGCCAGTTGACCAACGTGCTGCGTTGCCTGTACCTCGAAGCCTGCGGCTACTCGGTGAGTGTGACGGAGTTGGTCGGCTGGGAGCACAGCATGAAAAACGAGCTGATCATTGCCCGCTACGCGGGTGACGATACAAAATCGCAGTCTGCGGCCACGCGCTTAACTGCGCTGCTCGCTGAATTCGGTCTTGGCGCGCTGCTGGAGTCTCGTTTCCAACTGCGTGACAAATGAGCAAAAAATGAACTTTGATGCGCAGCAAACGGTAACGGCTGTCGCTTCTCGTAAAATGACGCCATGACAAAACTCAGCGTCAACGTCAACAAAATTGCGCTCATCCGCAATACCCGTGCGCTCGGCATCCCCGATGTCGGCAAATTTGCGCGTATCGCTCTCGACGCCGGTGCCGACGGCATTACGATTCACCCGCGACCGGATGGTCGCCACGTGCGTGCCGACGACGTCGCCATACTCGCGGCGCTGATGCGCGAGTTTCCAGACCGGGAATTCAATATCGAAGGCAATCCGTTCCACAATCTGATGGATTTTGTGCGGCAGGCGCGGCCGCATCAATGCACCTTGGTGCCCGACGAGTCGGGCCAGTTCACCTCGGACCACGGCTGGGACATCGGCCGTGACGGCGAACGCCTGCGGCCGATTATTGAGGAACTCAACTCGCTCGGCGTGCGAACCAGTCTGTTTATGGATCCGCTACCAGATGCGATGGCCACAGTGCGCGCACTAGGTGCGGATCGGATCGAGCTCTACACGGAACCCTACGCGGCCAATTTCGGCACGGCGGCAGACGACGCCACGCTGGCTAGCTATGTCGCCACGGCGGTGGCGGCTGCGCAGGCGGGGCTTGGCGTGAACGCCGGTCACGATCTGAACGCACAAAATCTGACGCGCTTCGTCGCCGCGATCCCCAACTTGATGGAAGTCTCGATCGGCCACGCGTTGGTTGCCGACGCGCTCGAGTTCGGCATGACGCACACGGTTCAGTTTTACCTCAACGCCATTCGTTCCGGCATCAATCAACGGCACGCGATCCGGTGATTTTCGGTATTGGCACAGATATCGTCACGGTCAAGCGGATCGAAGACGCGCTGTTTCGTCACGGTGATCGCTTTTTGCATCGTATCCTGAGCGAGCTGGAGGTTGCCGAATATGCGAACACCAGCGCACCCGCGCGTTTCCTCGCCAAGCGCTTCGCCGTCAAGGAAGCCTTCGCCAAAGCGTTCGGCACCGGCATCGGTGAATCTGTTGGATGGCACGATGTACGCGTGACGCACGATGCACGCGGTAAGCCGTCGGTGGCCGTCAGTGAAGCGTTGCAGACCAGACTTGACGCGGCAGGAATTTGCCGCTCACACGTATCAATCTCTGACGAGCAGGATCATGCGATCGCGTTCGTGGTTCTCGAAAAGGAATAAGGCATGACTGCAAAGATGTTGTTGGGCCCGGTGATGGGTGACGTTGAAGGCTTGGTGCTGACCCCCGCCGATCGCGTCAGGCTGATGCACCCCTTGATGGGCGGCGTGATTTTGTTCGCGCGTAATTATCAGGACGTGGCGCAACTCAAAGCACTGACCGCGTCGATCCGTGAATTGCGTTCGCCGCACCTGACGATTGTTGTGGATCATGAAGGCGGCCGTGTGCAGCGCTTTCGCGAGGGCTTCACGATCATTCCGCCAATGCGCGCGTTGGGCGTGCGCTGGCAGACGAATCCACAAGAATCGCGCGAACTCGCACACGCCGTCGGTGTGGTCATCGGCACCGAAATGGCCGCGCACGGCCTCGATTTTTCCTTCGCGCCGGTGCTCGACCTCGACTGGGGCGAATCGACCGTCATTGGTGAGCGCTCGTTCGGCCGCGACCCGAATACGGTCGCCGCACTCGCGGGTGGTGTCATCAATGGCTTGCGCGAAGTTGGGGTGGCGTCTTGTGCCAAGCACTTCCCCGGGCACGGTTTCGTCAAGGCCGATTCGCACCACGAAATCCCACGCGATCAGCGCTCGTTTGAGGCAATTGCGGCGGATGACATGCTGCCCTTCAAACTGCTGGCCGACAAGTTCGACTCGGTCATGCCGGCCCACATCATTTTTGAAGAAGTTGATGCCATGCCGGCCGGGTTTTCCGAACACTGGCTGAAAAACGTGCTGCGTTCGCAACTTGGGTTCAAGGGCGTCATCTTTTCGGATGACCTGACCATGGAAGGTGCCTCCGTCGTTGGCGGGGACACGGCCCGCGGCATGGCGGCACTTAACGCCGGCTGCGACGTGGTTTTGTTGTGCAATGAGCCCGAGCGCTGCGATGCGCTGCTGGCCGGTTTGGTGGGCGAGGGCGTTACCGCGACACAACCCGGCTCGGACCACCTGTTGCGTATGCACGCGCAGAAGGCGGTCTCGCTCACGGGCGCCGGCTACCTACGCGCCAAGGCGGCCGTGGAAGCCCTCGGAGCGGCGTAATCGTTCGTTGCGATATCTTTTGCCGCGTCGTCGATAACTTCGGTGACATCGGGGTTTGCTGGCGGCTGGCGCGCCAGCTTGGCGCAGAGCACGGCTGGCGCGTTCGACTCGTGGTGGATGATCTGGCCAGCTTTCAACGCATCGCGCCGGAGATCGAAGTTGGCAAACCCCATCAATGGTGCGGTGTTACAGATGTTTTTGCTTGGAATAGCCCGCCAATAGGCGACTTTGGTGATGTGGTCATCGAGGCGTTTGGTTGTGAACTTCCCGACGCGTATGTCGTGGCGATGGCGGCGCAGGAGCCGCCGCCGCAGTGGATCAATCTTGAGTACTTGAGCGCCGAAGCGTGGGTGGCCGAACATCATCTGCTGCCGTCGATCCACCCCCGACTGGGGCTGACCAAGAGGTTTTTCTTTCCCGGCTTCGTGCCCGGTACCGGTGGGCTGATCCGTGAAGCCGACCTGCCCACGCCCGATCAGGCGCCGGGCTCACCGCTCAAGGTGTTCATGTTCGCCTATGATCTCCCCGTCAGCATGGCCATCGGCGAGGCGATCATCGCCTCGGCCGCAGTCGCCAGCCTGTCGGTACCGGTAGGCGAGCTCGCCACGCGTCTGTCAACGACGGGATCGGCAAAGCTTAAGCCAGTGCCGTTCGTGCCGCAGCCCGAGTTTGATGCCCTGCTACGCTCATGCGACGTGTTGCTGGTGCGTGGCGAGGATTCGTTTGTCCGCGCACAGTGGGCGGCCAAGCCCTTCATTTGGCAGATCTACCCGCAAGCGGCGGGCGCGCACTGGCCGAAACTCGAGGCATTTCTGGCGTTGTACTGTCGTGGGTTATCGAGCAACGCGGAACAAGCGGTGCGCGGGCTGTGGATGCAGGTGAATGGCGGGCACGGTGGGAGCGGCGGGAGCGGCGGCAGCGGAGGGAGCGGCGGCAGCGGAGGGAGCAACCCTGCCGCAAGCCATTGGGAGCGCTATGTCGCCAACCTACCCGAAATCGCCAGCCACGCCATTGCTTGGGCAAATGCACTGCGGCAGCAGCCTGACCTGGCGTCAAATCTTGTCGCTCAGGTTGAAAAAACCGCAAAAACTCCTTAAAATTTAAGGCTTTGCTGAATATCAGCTGAATTCAGGCTGGGCGATGGGCATGTAGCGCCACGGTCAGCAACTCCTCTTTCTGTTTTTTTTGTCATGCAATCGCACTCAAGGTAACTCATGAAAATCGCACAAGATCTCCGCGCCGGCAATGTCGTCATGATCGGCAAGGATCCGATGGTCATCCTCAAGGCTGAATACAACAAGTCCGGCCGCAGCTCCGCTGTGGTCAAGATGAAGTTGAAAAACCTGCTGTCCAACTCCGGAACCGAATCGGTCTATAAGGCTGACGACAAGTTCGAAATCGTGCAACTCGAGAAAAAAGAATGTACGTATTCCTATTTCTCCGACCCGATGTACGTTTTTATGGACGCTGAATACAACCAGTTTGATATCGAAGCCGAGAACATGGGCGACGCCATGCAGTATCTCGATGACGGCTTGGTTGCCGAAGTGGTGTTCTACGAGGGCCGCGCGATTTCGCTGGAATTGCCAAACTCCATCGTGCGTGAAATCGAGACCGACCCCGCCGTGCGTGGCGATACCTCGGGCAAAGTCATGAAGCCGGCGCGTATCAAGCCGACCAACCATGAAATTTTGGTTCCGTTGTTCTGCGAATCTGGCGACAAGATCGAAATCGACACACGCACCAACGAGTACCGCCGCCGGGTTTAGATTTCGTTTTCCAGATGCGCCATACTCAAAAGGCACGGTTTCCGTGCCTTTTTGTTTCCCGCACCGATTGATCAATGACGACAAAAGTTTTTAGTACCGACTGCCGTGACTGCCAACGTCTAGCCGACTTTCTCGACCAAACGCGCGCGACTTATCCGACTTATTTTTGCAAGCCGGTGCCGGCGTTCGGCGTGAGCAAGCCAAAACTGTTCGTGGTCGGCTTGGCACCCGGCATGCACGGGGCTAACCGCACCGGCAGGCCGTTTACCGGCGACACCGCCGGTGAATTGCTCTACAGCTCGTTGCATGCGTTTGGTTTTGCATCCCAGCCGACCACCGTCAAGCCCGACGGTAGCGCTGATACGCGCCTGACGCTCATCAATTGCCGGATATCCAATGCGGTCAAGTGTCTGCCGCCGCAGAACAAACCGACGCCGCAGGAGATGCGTACCTGTAACCAATACCTCGCACAGGAGATCGCCGTATTGCCCACCACCACCGCCGTTCTGGCGCTGGGCAGCATCGCGCACGATGCCGTGCTGATGGCGGTGGGCATGAAAAAATCGGTGGCCAAATTCGGTCACGCTGCGCAACATGTGTTGCCCAATGGCGCGGTGTTGTTCAATAGCTATCACTGCTCGCGCTACAACACCAACACACGCCGACTCACGGAGGAGACCTTTCATGATGTGTTTCGTTTGGTCCAAGCGCACATCAAATGACCGAGCCTTCTTCTGATTCGGCCGCGCCCGCCGCGTCCGCCACCCCGGCCGCGCCGTTTGACCCCAAGCCGATTCTGAGTGAATTGCCGAATCTGCCGGGCGTCTATCGCATGAAAAATGCGGCCGGTGTGGTGATCTACGTTGGCAAGGCGCGTGAGCTGAAAAAGCGCGTGTCGTCGTACTTTGTGAAAGAACACAGCAGCCCGCGTACCGCCATCATGGTTTCGCAGATCGCCGCTATCGACACCACCATCACGGCCAGCGAATCCGAAGCGTTGATTCTTGAGAACAACCTGATCAAGGCGCTCAGTCCGCGCTACAACGTACTGTTTCGCGATGACAAGAGCTATCCGTACATCATGGTCACCGGAAAACAGTTTCCGCAGATTCGCTTTTACCGTGGCACGCACACCAAGCCGCACCGCTACTTCGGGCCTTTCCCATCAACACTTGCCGTTCGTGACACCCTCAATCACTTGCAAAAGGTGTTTCGATTGCGCACCTGCGACGACAGCGTGTTTGCCAACCGCTCGCGTCCCTGCCTGCAACACCAGATCGGCCGCTGCACCGCGCCTTGCGTCGGATTGATCAGCCAGGCTGACTACGCCCGCGACATCGACAACGCCGTCATGTTTCTCGACGGCAAGGAGAACGACGTCGTCGTCGAAATCAACCGCAAGATGGAATTGGCAGCGGCAGACATGCAGTACGAATTGGCCGCACGTTTTCGCGATCAGGTGCGGGTGCTGCAGCAAGTCTTGTCCAAACAGTTTGTCGAAACGACATCCGAGCGCGATGCCGACATCATCGCCGTGGTGGAATCGAGCGGCACTTGGTGCGTCAATCTGGCGATGGTACGCGCGGGGCGGCATCTCGGTGATAAAGCGTTCTTCCCCGCCAACGTGCACGCGCCCGATCAAACTTCAATGTTGGACGCCTTCATCACGCAGCACTACGCCGCCCACTCGCCACCGGCATCGGTCATCGTTGATGGGGCACTCGATACGATTGAGTGGCAGGCGACGTTGAGTGCGCACGCCGGTCGGCAGGTGAGGGTGGTATCGCGTCCCGTTGGTGAAGCGCGCCAGTGGATGATGATGGCGGCGAAGAACGCGCAGTACGCCATCGCGCAGCGCCTCGCCGACCGAGCCTCGCAGGAAGCCAAGCTGAGAACGCTCAATGAGGTTCTCGGTGGCAACGGCGAGTCCAACATAGAACGTATTGAGTGCTTTGACGTCTCGCACACCATGGGCGAGTCGACGGTTGCATCGTGTGTGGTATTTGATCAAGGGGCAATGCAATCCAGCCAGTACCGGACCTACAACATTACCGGCATCACGCCGGGCGACGATTACGCGGCGATGCGCGATGCGCTGACGCGCCGCTACAAGAAGGTGGCGGAACAACCTGAAGAAGACGCCGCGCAAGGGCAGCCGGTGAGACCGCGCCCCGACTTGATACTGATTGATGGCGGCAAAGGCCAGCTATCGGTCGCCGAGGAGGTGATGAGTGAATTAGGGCTCGGCGACATACTGTTGCTCGGTGTTGCCAAAGGCGCGGAGCGCAAACCCGGCTTGGAGACGTTGATTTTTGGCGTGCACAGCGCGCGAGCGCGCGAAGAGCTGCATCTGGAAGTGGACAATGTCGGCTTTCACCTGATCCAGCAGATTCGTGATGAGGCGCATCGGTTTGCCATCACCGGCCACCGTGCGCGGCGTGGCAAGACGCGGAACACCTCGCGGCTTGAGGACGTCAAGGGCATCGGGCCGAAACGCCGCAAGGCACTGCTGCAGCATTTTGGCGGGCTGCAGGGGGTAGTGTCTGCAAGCGTCGAGGACCTGTGCAACGTCGAGGGCATCTCGCGCGAGTTGGCAGAGGTCATTTACAACGAATTGCATTAGCCCCGCATAATGCCGCCATGCCGCTGAATATTCCCATCGTCCTCACCTGGCTGCGCATCGCCGCCATCCCGTTATTCGTCGCGGTGCTGTACTTTCCCGACTGGGGTTGGCTGACCGTTCATCAGGCCAACGTCGCGGCGACCGCGATCTTTATCGTCGCTGCCATCACCGATTGGTTGGATGGCTACCTTGCGCGGAAGCTGAATCAAACGTCCGCTTTTGGCGCATTTTTGGATCCGGTCGCCGACAAATTGATGGTCGCAGCAGCGGTCATCGTGTTGGTCGAACTCGGCCGTACCGAGGCGGTGGTGGCATTGATCATTATTGGACGCGAAATTACGATCTCGGCACTACGCGAGTGGATGGCGCAAATCGGACAATCCAAAAGTGTCGCTGTCTCAATGCTCGGCAAGGTCAAAACGGTCACCCAACTGGTGGCGATTCCGTTTCTGCTCTACGACGGCATGCTGTTTGGCGTCATCGATTGCCGGTTGGTGGGCCAGTTTTCGATTTGGATCGCCGCAGGCCTCACGCTCTGGTCAATGGTCTACTACTTGAGGGCGGCTGCAGTAGACGACAAAGTCTGATGTTGTCGGGCTGAACCGGAGTAGGGCACTCGTCTGTTTCGTTATCGAGGTTGGTGTGAGTTGGTGCAATGGCGGGCGGCACGCTCGGCATTCTGCAAAACATTCCACCTTGACCCGAATGGCACTTACGTAAGGCGACGCGGACGACGCCGGCGTCTGAAACAGGTGGTAGCCCGGAAGGAGCAGCCTTTCGCCCCGGCATGCTTAAAGCTGGGGGTATTCCGCAGTGTTCGTTGCACAACCGTTTGCTGCGGAATACGCTGCGCTCCGTCCGGGCTACGCTTAAGTAGGTGTCATTCCACCTTGACCGCTTTGATTCTGCCCCTTTGTCACGGAAAGGGGTCATCACGGACAGGGGTCACACGGAAAGGGGTCACACACGGAAAGGGGGCACGTCTTGTAATATAAGATTCTTGCGACAAACTAATCGCTGTTAAAAATATGGGGCCAGGTATTGCAATATGGCATTGCAATAATGCAAGACCCCGTTTTCTCCCCCACTCACGCAGCCTGGAGCAGGAACTCGACTTTGACCGCCTCCTACGGAAATTCGATGCGACCTTCAGGGATGCGATCAAGGACGCCGCCTTAATCGGGCGGATGCGGTATTGCAAGACCCAGTTGATGCCGAGTGAAAAAGCAAACGCCCGCGCCCCGGCGTTTCTTACTTGTGGAGTCCTGGACCGGAATGCCCTCATCCCTTCCTATGGCGCTCTGGCGCTGCTTCGGCCCGTTGGGCTTCAGGATCACTCGTCGACTTGCGTCGTCGAATGTCCAATGGCGTGCCACTGGCACGCCATTAGTCGAACCGGAGCGCGGTTCTCATCCGATCCCCGGCAAAACAAAACGCCTGCGGTTGCAGGCGTTGTTGTTTGGTGCCCGGGACCGGAATCGAACCGGTACGAC
>Ga0209181_10003563_pt1 | contig 23838 bp, 20 predicted proteins | sample MAT05_FD_187208 | JGI IMG/M metagenome (GOLD analysis project Ga0209181, IMG submission 187208) | Freshwater microbial communities from Lake Fryxell liftoff mats and glacier meltwater in Antarctica - MAT-05 (SPAdes) (version 2) | ecosystem: Environmental > Aquatic > Freshwater > Ice > Liftoff...
TTTTTTCTTTAAAATACCTATGCTGCGAAACCCCGATGTTGAAATATGCTTGCACTATCATGCTGCCAATGCTTATCTTGAAAGTACTGCTGGATTTATAGGATTCTGTCCCGGCGGGGTTTGCGCAACGCACTTTTTTTCTTTAAAACACCTATGCTGCGAAACCCCGATGCCGAAATATGCTTGCACTATCATGCTGCCAATGCTTATATTTAAAGTATTTCCGGATTTATAAGGTGGCAGCATAATGGTTGAGCAGCATCAAACATCGGGGTTTCATTTAAGAGCCTGATAAATAATGCAGCAAGCTGTGAAAACCCCGCTGGAACGAATTTCTCCCGGTTTGTAACCGGATTTAAAGAACGACGATTTTGTTCTTGCTGGCGTTACCGTCCCAGCGAGGTTTCTGTCCCAGCGGGGTTTTCGCAACGCACTTTTTTTCTTTAAAATACCTATGCTGCGAAACCCCGATGTTGAAATATGCTTGCACTATCATGCTGCCAATGCTTATATTTAAAGTACTGCTGGATTTATAACGTCGCAGCATAATCTGTCCCAGCGGGGTTTTCGCAACGCACTTTTTTTCGTTAAAATACCTATGCTGCGAAACCCCGATGTGGAAATATGCTTGCACTATCATGCTGCCAATGCTTATATTTAAAGTATTTCCGGATTTACAAGGTGGCAGCATAATGGTTGAGCAGCATCAAACATCGGGGTTTCACTTAAGAGCCTGATAAATAATGCAGCAAGCTGTGAAAACCCCGCTGGAACGAAAAATGTTGCATAATTAAAAAGTGGTTGTAAATTAGTGATAGCCCACACTTATAAAATTTGAAAAGGCTTACAATGCATTGTAGTATCTAATTCAAGCTTTATAGGATTGCAGTAAATGGGAATGATACCAACGTTTATGGCAAGATGATTCGGGTGGACACGAACCAAGGAGGAGGTTTGTAATGGATTGTAGTATCTTATTCAAGCGAAATAATATTGCAGTAAATGGCAATGAAACCAGCATTTATGGCGTAGATGGTTCGTGGGGACAAGAAAATACCCAATAGAGGGTATTGCCTAGGAGATGCGTATTGTTAGTTTTGATTAATTAAATTATTCAAAATAATCATTAACCAATAAAACTATCAATGATGAAAAAGACAATTAATTTATTATCCGCATCCCTTTTTGCAGTATGCGTTTTATTTTCGGCTTCATGTAAAAAAGGAACAGATCCCATGGGTAATCAAAGCCTGGGCTCAGGCCAGTCGGAAGTGCGCTTTAGTTATTCAGGCGCCCAAAGCGGCAGTTTCCAAAGTACATTAGCCCTTTCTATGGCTGCAAGCAGTGGGGGTATTACTCAAATTGCCGGTAACCAGGTTTCTGGTACTTCGGCCAAGGTTGTGCAAATAATTTTTCCAACGAGTGTTGCCCTGGGCGCTACTTCGCAGGCATCGGCAGGGGCCGACCTGACTAATGGCTTTTTAATGTCGTTTGCCATTGGCAGCGATGGCTGGGCAATTGGCGGTGGTACAGGAGTAGGCTTTACCGTGACGGTTACTAAAAATACCGGAACGGAAATGGAAGGTACTTTCAGCGGGGAGTTAGGCAACGATAGTAACCCCAGTAAAGTAACCGTTACCAACGGTTATTTCCATTGCAAACTATAATATGAAAGCAGGCTTCGTTTTATGGCGGCCTGCCAATAGGGTTATCAACCTTTGAAAGGTTGGTAACCCTTTTTTTACTCCGCCGTGAGTAGGTTTTGTCAGCGGGGTTTTCGCAACGCAATTTTCTGCTTAAAAACATATTTTCTACGAAGGCCTACATACCGGCAGGCAGACCCGATACAGAAATACGCTTGCACTAAAATGCTGCCAATGTCAGCTGCAATTAAAGCTGTTTTCAACTAAGGTTTTTAAGCAGGATGTAAATCTTAGTTGAAAATATAAAATAATGATGTGCAACCTTATTACCTTATTTATTCAAGCCGTTTTTATTAGCTCATTCAGTTATTTATTAACTTAATGAAGCAGCCTGCTGAGTCGAAATGAAAAAGCTTACTTAATGAGGCAAAAAAAGCAGCTAATACTTTTATATTTTATGTACTTTTAAACAGTCAACGGGCATTTAAAAAAACTAAAGTTATCGATTATGCTTACACAAAAGTCTGGTAACATTGACTGTGTAAAAAATTAAATTAATGAGGAAAATTTTAGTGCCACTTATTTTCTTAATTCCATTTTTAAAATTATTTAGCCAAACTAACTTAAATTTTGTTACCAGCGACGTTGATAATTTTTGGACTGCATACAACAAGATAACTGCTACCACAGACAGTATTCAACAATACAATTACATCAATCAGCTTTATACTGACAAGGTTTCAATCGGACTAAAAGCAATTATGCAGGCAAGACGCTATACAGACAAATCTTATGTAGATGCAATAAATAGTTACCCATTATTTTGGAATTCAATCAGAACGAATACACTCAAATCGAAACAAATTGCTAAGGATATTGAGGGCGATGTTTTAAAACTGAAAAAAATATACCCCGCCTTAAGACCATCCAAGATTTATTTTACCATTGGAGCTTTTAGAACAGGAGGTACTACTTTGGACAGTATGATATTAATAGGTAGTGAAATTGCTATGGCCGACAAAAATGTTGTTACAAAGGAATTTCCAAATTCTTTAAGTAATCTTTCTTCATACTTTGCTACTGATCCAATTGACAATATAGGTTTTAGCAATGTTCACGAATATGTTCATACCCAACAAAAAACTACAATTGGCATCAACTTACTTGCTCAATGCGTATTAGAAGGTGTAGCAGAATTTGTAGCTGAAAAAGCTACCGGCAAACTATCAACTGCACCAGCATTGAAATATGGTTATGAAAAAAAAATTTTGAAAATATAAGGACAAGATTTAAAACTCAATTGTTTAATATATTTAATGGTTTTTGGTTGTATGACAATTCTGAAAATGAATTTAAAGTGAGAGATTTAGGATATAATGTTGGTTATGTTATTTGTGAGAAATATTATAACAAAGCTTTAAATAAGAAACAAGCCATTAAAGAAATGATTGAGCTGAACTACAATGATGAAAACGAGTTAAGTAATTTTGTTGATAAATCGGATTATTTTACAAATTCATTAGCGTACCTGAAAATAGAATATAACAAAAACAGACCTGTTGTTACCGGCGTAAAGCAGTTTCAAAACGAAAGTCAAAAAGTAGCACCAGGTTTGATAGAACTAACTATCGAATTTTCGGAATTAATGGACCAAAATTATAGAAACTTTGAATTGGGGCCTTTAGGACAACCAAATTTACTTAGGCTAAAAAAATTTATTGGTTTCTCAGAAGACGGAAAGCCGGCATCCTTTGAAATTGAATTAAAGCCCAATCAACGGTATCAATTGTTAGTTGGTGAAGGATTTAGAAATAGCAAAGGAATATTGTTGAAACCTTATTTGGTAGATTTTAAAACAGATGACAATTAGCGCAGTCTGTTTTGTGTTCCGTCGGGATTTTCGCCACGCACTTTTCTTCTTTAAAACACCTGTTCTGCGAAACCCTTATGCAGAAGGCTGCTTGCACAATAAAGCTGCTCTTTTTAACCCAAATTTTTGTTTCATTTTTGCCTCTGCAGCTTCATAATGCGGCAAAGGTTAACTTTACACTACTAAAATCTAATATTGAAAACTACAGATAACGGCATACCCATAGAATTGGTTAATGATACGCAGCATTTACACGCAGTAGTGGAACGGCTGCAAACGTTGACCGAGTTTGCGATGGATACAGAATTTGACAGCTTTAATAAACACTATGGTATTCAACTGCAGCTTGTGCAGGTATTTGATGGTACTACGTGTTTTTTGATTGATCCGATAGAGATCAAAAACATGGATCCCTTATGGTCGGTCTTTAAAAACAAAGCAATATGTAAGCTGGTTTATTCCGGCTCAAACGACGTGGATGTATTAAAAAGACACGGCTGCAATCCTGCCAACTTATTTGATATACAAATAGCCGCCGATTTATGCAAGTGGCCTGTAACTTCGCTGGCGGCTGTTTTAGAACAGGTGTTTGGAGTTGCGCCCGACAAATCAATACAGGCTGCCGGATGGGGCAACCGTCCGCTCAGCAGCAGGCAACTGACTTATGCCGGTAACGATGTGATATACCTGCCGCGTTTGAAAGAACTGCTTTTACCCGAGATACAAAATAAAAAACTTAGCGAACTTTTACAGGAGCAAAACATAAAACTGGAATCGGCCTCCAGTAAAGATTATTTTCCTAAACTTAATGGCAGGCAGCGAAGAACCTACAGCCGCTACAGTCAACAAAAACTGCTGGCCTTGAAGATACTTGTGGATGAATATGCACAGGAAATGAACCTGCCGCCTTTTAAAATTGCACAGGATTCTTTTTTAGAGGAGATTGTACAGGATGTACAATTATTTTTAAAGCAACCATTCCCAGAAAAAAAATTCCATTACAGGGTAAATACAAACAAGCGGTTTAAAAAAGCATTGCTGAACCTGGTACATTCCATTGATCCGAAGATAGGGTGGGAGCATAAGCGGAGGAGTATGTAACCTTTAATTGGTGCAGGCTATTTTCTATCGGTTGGTCTCCACCAAACGAAATACTCAAAATTTGCCGAAGCTATTATTAACAACCGAAACGCTCATTCAACATAAATTGGTTCTGTTTAGAGAGGAGAGCAACGGGTAGGGAATCTGAAGCCAACATAATCATGCAGTTAACTTAACAAAAAAATACCGCCATTATTACATTGTAATTAATAGCTTAATCCACTAGCGTTGCGTCTTTGAAAATCTTAAAAATACAAGCATTGATTATCAATTCATTGGCTGATTAAAAGTTACAAAATATTTTCAAATCAACGCTTGGTTGAAATTCGGCGCAACTCAATATCAAAAAGGGTTTCAAAGGATTTTATATTTCAACGACGCAATACTAGTAGCTTTAATTTTTAAAATGAAAACAATAAAATGAAAAGAATGATCACTGCTTTGTTTTTGATGGCGGCAATTAATTCTTTTGCACAGGGCGATACCATAACAGCAAGGAAGGCAAAATCAATGATAAATAAGGAGGTTATAAAAAAAATCTGGTTGCCGGTTCAAGACTTATTGATAAAGATGGCAAAAGAATACTGATACTCAGCCTGGATAAACCTTATCCAAAAACACCTTTATATTGGTATTTTTTACTAAAGCCCTTGCAGATTTAAACCCGTAATATTTATTAGACAGAAAAAAAATACTTGTAAAAGGCCGGGTTACCAGTTATGAAGACAGACCCCAGATAATTGTAAATGATGTACACAATTTTACAATTTTGTCTGATGCAAATAAAAATTAAAATTCTCTATATTGTTATCCATACCGACAGGCAGGCCTTATGCTGCCTCAAAAACAAAACATTATTACACTTAACTGCCCCAAACCTTTCTGGTGCCGTTTACGGCAGATACTTCATAAAAGGTTTCGGTAATATCGTTTGCTGTAAGTTTAATTACCGCAAAGCCATTCTGTACTCTTGCTTTTAAAAAATTACTGGGTGGGTTACTGTTAATCATTTTAGTTTGGGAAAAATAAGTTATTTCGGGATTGTTTTTATTACCGGTAAACAGGGCATTCCCTTTGCCAAAAGGAATAGAAGCATGGCCCACACAACGCAGGCGTGGGCTTGCACCCGAAAGACATTTATATTTACCGGCTAAAGACAGATGGTTATACACAATGCCGTTATGTATATGTCCGTAATACCAGTAATCGGGGCAGCGGCCCAGTGCATTAACCACTTGTGTAAACAATGGTTTTGGTATATTAGTTCCATCGTAAGTGGGTGGCGTTAAACTTTTTCCATCGGCACTAAGGCCGGTATGGTGGGTCATTAAAATTATTTTTTGAGAGCTGGTTATCTTTAAATCCTTAATAAATTTTAACTGGGCAGCATCGTACAATGCACCATCAAAGTACATTTTACTGGTATCATAATAAGCGGTATCAAGCCCGATGATTACCCAGTTGCCAAATGTTACAGCAAAGTAGCTGCTATTGTTTTGGGTTTTTTGAAATAAGGCGTTGGTAAGTGCTGTATTAAAATACCCGTTTGCCCCGTCGTACATTTCGTGATTGCTGTTTAGGGTAAAATTTGCCAGTTTACTTTTAGGAAAATTTTTCAGCAGTTTGTTTAACTCTTCATTCGGCATGCCTGCATAATATACATCGCCCAGGTGCAGGGTAATATCCGGTGCCGGGTTAAGGGCATTAATGGCAGCTTTAACCAATTGCGACGGTGCCGAAAATCCCTCATCGCCATAGATACCTGTTCCCCAATCGCCTATTATGGCAATACTCAGGCTGGTTTGGCCGGTAACTTTTGTAGTAACAGGGGTTTTGCCAAATTTTGCATCCTTCTTTTTTTCGTGCCTGTAATACAGGTAATACACCAATGATTCTGTCCAGCCAAAATCAAGTTGGGCATATTTTTTAAACAGGTATAAGGTACCATCGCCGGCAACCACACCAGGGCCATCTGTAACATCTTGCAGCCATTTTTCCCAGTCGGCTGTTTTAATTTTTGTATCGGGCATGCCCATAAAATCCATAAGTATTAATACTACCGCTGCCGGCAATTGATGTAATAAATACAATGCAGGTCCATACTCAATATTACCAACTGTTGGCTCTTTTTTGTTTTTCATAAAATCTTTAAACATCAATTCACTTTCCTGCAGGTAAATCCAATCCTGCTGTAATGTATTTACCTGGTTTGCCCGGCGCTTTTTTACGCTCAGCATTTTAAGTGTAAGTTCGGGTGATAATCTTTTTTTAGGAGGCATAGAAAAGGTTTAAGGTTAATAGTGTTGGTAAGATAAAAAAATTTTTTAAAATTACATTGCTTTACTATTTGTTTTATTTTCCTGTATCCTGAAGCAAGGCTGCCAGTATACAACAGGGGTAAGTATGTTTGCATCTTAGCGGAGCAAGGCCGGCATACAGACCTGATGTGGAAAGACACTTACATTATTATGTTGTCAATGTGTAACACCTTCGCCACAATCCAAAGCCAATATAAACGGGCAGTCAGCAAAAAAGTAAAAAATAGTATGTTTGTAGAAACAATAAAAAAGGGGTAGGAGATATACTCTTAAAAAAGCCTGCATATTATTTTAAAATCAAGCAACATAAACCCGGCGCACCACAAAATAACTGAAACTAGTGCAAAGAGCAAACCGAACATTCTTCTTTTATATAATTTCCATTGCCTATGAAACATGGGTAAAATAAATGCAACTGCCAGGCATACCAGGCCAATAAAAAAATACACGCTGTTTCCCCAAGCGCAGGATTGTGGAGCACAGATGATAGCCACTATAAATTGTGCAACAAACAGGGCTATGTACAAAACTGGTAATTTTTTCATCAACCTAAGATAAGCACTTTTTTTTCTGCTCTGTTACTGCCAAGGTACAGGAGCATCAGGCGATACTTGCACTGATGTTGTACGACCGGCCAGCCTAAATGCTCATATTGTTTACCAGCAGGCAGGTCCGCTGGTAATAAGTTGCTTGTAAATTTCCTGCACCCGCAAAGCAGGTATGAAAAACGCAACTTATTTACAGAATTGTATAATATATATGATTGTATTCAAACGGAAATTTGCATTGCTGGAAATATGCACTGTTAATTTTAAGCCAAGTGCAACTGTTACTGCATAAAATCATTATATGAAATGGGGTATCCAAAAAAACGGGTAAAACAACTATTGCAATATAAAGCCTGCAATACGTAGTTTTGCTCAAAACTTAATTTTCTAAATCATTCAATAATTATGAATACGAATCTCAAAAAATCTTGCACCCTATTATTAAGTGCCCTGTTTCTTTTTACAACAAAAATGTTGGCTCAGGTCTGTACCGTTAATGCCGGTACCGATCAAACCATCTGTATTGGCACTGCATTAACCCTTACCGGTGTGGCCGGAAATCCGCAATCTGTTCCACCACTATACCAATGGACACAATTGGTTGGCCCTGCTGCAACCATCACAAGTCCTAATGCAGTTGTAACCACTATAACAGGATTTTCGACGGGTAACTATATTTTTGAACTTACCAACCGTTGCTCAGATCTTAAATTGGCCAGGGATATTGTGGCCGTTACAGTATTACCCGTACCACCTACATCCATTGCAGGCCCGGATATTACGCAGTGTATTAATACTGCTGCACCATTAAATGCAAATGCAGTTACAGCACCAAATGTTGGTACCTGGACAGTTTCTCCTGTTGGAGGTAGTTTTTCGCCCAATATAAATGCCCCCAATGCAACGTACACCCCGCCGGCGGGTTCTGCTACTTATACACTAACCTGGACGATCTCCAACGGTTTTTGCCAAACCAGTGATGTCATGCTGCTTAATATTGCAGCACCAGCAGCGGTAAATGCCGGTACAGATATAGCTTTAACCTGCACTGGCAGTTGTGTTACCATGAATGGCAGCAACCCCGGTTTAGCACCCCCGCAGGGTGGGTTTTGGACATTAGTTTCGGGGCCAAATACGCCGATAATTACATCGCCCACCTTAAGAAATACTACAGTTTGCGGCCTGATACCCGGCAGCTATACCCTCCGGTGGACGGTAAGCGGCAGTTGTGGCAGTGGATTTGATGATGTTGTGATAAATGTTGCCAATACTTTTGACCCACCTGTAGCACAGGCTGCTCAAAATTATACAAGCTTTTGCAGTGCAAATTCTGTTACAACTCAAACATTGATTGGCTCCCCATTAACAGCCGGCGAAACCGCAGTGTGGACTCAAACTTCCGGTGGAACCGTAGCTACTTTCACCCCCGGCAATACGGTTGCCAATATTACAGTGGGTAATTTAACAGGTGCGTTTCCTTATACATTTACTTATGTAAGAACAAATGCTGCAGGATGTACCGCAACAAGTACACATACGGTCTATCGTAACCCCTCCATACAAAATCTCAGCAACCCGGTAGATAGAGACCTGGCTTGCGATGCAACGTCTACCACTTTTACGCTAACGTACGATGATCTATCCAATATCATCATTGGCTTAACAAGAACTGGTATAAGAATTACAGGCCCTGCTGCAATAGGTACCGTTTCTTTTACAAGTACAGCCGCAGCGGCCGGAACAAGAACAGATACCTGGACGGCTACAGGCATGACAACCGCAGGTACTTACGTTTTTCGTGTGCAATATGCAAACAGTTGCGGCACCGAATTTCGGGATATTGCCATTACCGTTTCCCGTACGCCCGGTATTGTAAATGCAGGCAGTAACCCAATATTACCTTGTAATACATTAACCGCAAACCCAATTGGTACAGCAATCACACCAGGCACTTATACCTGGACACAGGTTTCGGGCCCCAATACGGCTACCTTATCAGGAATTAACACCTTGTCGCTTACCATGACAGGGCTTGCCCAAGGTCTTTACAATATAAGATTAAGCATTTCGGGCGGTAAAGCCTGTCCAGCAAAAACAGATACCATGCTGGTAAAAGTTACTACTGCAGCTCCAACCTTTGCAACCACTGGTATTAATGCGTCAATATGTGCAGGTAATGTAAGGCTTAGCGGCAATACAGCTTTACCCGAAGAAACCGGTACATGGACCGCTGCACCCGCTGCAGGAATAATCTTTTTACCCAATGCCAATACCCCCAATGCCATTGCCAGCGGCATGGCTGCAAATACTGCCTATACTTTCAGGTGGACGGTAAGTAATAACTGCGGATCCATATTCAGCGAACAGGTATTAACAACCACAAACGTACAAGGCCCGCCTGTACCCAATGCAGGTATTGATCTTTGCCTTATTGCCGGGTCAACCAGTACGCCTTTGACCGGTAATGCACCGGCAGGTTCAACAATTACCTGGACGGCGCTTGATGCTGCTTCTTCCATTTCACCGTCAAATACCCAGGCCACAACCGCCACATTTACCGGCGGGGCACGCACCTATCGTTTTGAATATGCGCTGGCAGTCGCCACCTGCACAACCATCAGAGATACAGTTTTGGTTACTGTAAACCAGGCCATCATTGCCAATGCAGGAGCCGATATAGATATTTGTGCGCCTACAATTCCTGCATCAACCACTTTAACCGCTACAGCGCCACCCGCCGGTACCACAGGTACCTGGAGCCAGCTAAGCGGTCCGGCTACAACAGCACTGGCCAGCCCCGGAACTGTCAGCACAATCGTTAACGGGTTTCTGCCCGGTAATTATGAATTTGAATACAGGATAAGTTCCGGAGGTAGTTGTGCTGATGTTACAGATATTGTGGTGGTTAGAGTGGTAAGCGAACCTTCGGATGCTGCTGCGGGGCCCGACCAATCGGCCTGTAATGTTACATTAGCTACCATATTAACATTGGCAGCTACCACTCCTGCAGTTGGAAGCGGTTACTGGCAGGTAGTTTCAGGCCCGCCGGGATCTACACCCAGCTTTTCAAACCAGCTTTTGGCAACTTCCACTGTGTCTAATTTAGTAACCGGCACTTATACGCTACGCTGGACAACAACCAATGGCGCAGGTTGCCCCGATAAAACAGATGATGTAGTGCTGAGTATTACCGCTACTGCCAATGCAGGAGTGGATTTTGCTTTATGCAACACACCCGGTACAAACCTTACCGGTAATGCCAACACAACCGGCACCTGGTCATTGATTTCAGGTCCGGGTGCTGCTGTAGTTACAACCAATTCGCCTAATACAGCAGTTGTTTCAGGATTGGTAACGCTTGGTGCAGCTCCCGGTGTTTACACTTTCCGGTATTCATTACCCATCATAGGTGTATGTCCTGCCACTTTTGATGATGTGATCATTACCAATTATGCCACACCATCGCAGGCCAATGCCGGGGCAGATATAGAACTTTGCTTTAACACAAATACAGTAACACTTACTGGTAATATTCCTGCCGTTGGTACCGGCACCTGGGTACGGGAAAGCGGGCCAAACAGCCCTACGGCCGGCACGGGTAATTTAACTTATCAGGATACAGTATTAAACAGTATTGTTGCTGGTCTCTATATTTACCAATACCGGGTAAATACCAATGCAGCCTGTGTAGCCTCGGTGGATAAGGTAGTAATAGTAAAGGAAAGAGTTGCTGCGGCGGGCATAGATATAAGGGTTTGTAACAGTAGTTCAGTTAATCTGGCAGCAACTGCCGGTGTAGTTAATGCAGGCACCTGGTCATATATTTCAGGCCCCGGCGGTTCGGCTTTTGCAAATGCCAATGCACCTAATACGTCAGTTACCGGTTTGGTAGCCGGCACGTATATTTTCCGCTGGACGCTGGGCAGCCCTGTTCCATTGGGCTGTGCTGCCAATACGGATGATGTTCAGGTTATTATTGACCCTGCGGTAGCGGCAATGAATGCAGGTGCCGATGCATCATTTTGCGAAAGCAGTTTAGCTCCTTTCCAGATTGGTACTGCTGCACAGGTTGGTGTTACTTATACCTGGACACCTGCACTGTTTCTGGATAATACAACCATCGCCCAACCAACTTTTAGCGGTGTAAGCAATCCTGGCACTTACAACTACACCGTTAAGGGCACCATTGGTACCTGCGAAGCTTTCGATGCCGTAGTTATTAAAGTAAACGGGCAACCGGTTCCCGCAGTTTCATTATCTTCAGTCGGGTGCTCTGCAGTTACGTTTACAGGAGTCAATAATTTTCCGGGCGTAGCCATAGCAACTTACAACTGGAACTTTGGAGCAGGAGCAACACCCGCAACGGCAACAGGCATAGGGCCGCACACGGTTGCGTACCCGTTTAGCGCAGGCAACAAAACAATTGTTTTAACAGGCACAACTGCAGATGGCTGTGTTAACACGGCATCAAAAACAATCAGCAACATTTGCTATACACTGCCAATTACAGTTAGCACATTTACAGCAACCTGGAGGCAGCAGTACGCTGCTCTAAACTGGCAGATTACCGGCGTTTATAATTTCAGCAGGTTTGAAGTGGAAAGAAGTGTTGATGGCAGTAACTTTAGCAATGTCGGGCAGGTTTTATATGCCAATAATATGGCAGCCTACAATTATAATGACTGGAATATTCCGGTTGCAGCAACCAATATATACTACCGGCTTAAGTTAATAGATACCGACGGTAAATTCCTTTACAGTGCTGTGGTGGTTGTAAGATTAACTGGCAGTGAAAATGAAATAAGTATTTACCCGGTACCCGCTGTTAGTTTTATTAACGTAGCATTTGGAGCCAACGCAAAGGGAAATTACAGCCTGCAATTGATAGATGCAACAGGCAGAATAGTACTTGCAAAACAGGTGGCCAATGTACAGGGCAACCAGTTGATTATTTTACAAAGGGGAAAGCTTGCTGCCGGCGTATATGTTTTAAAAATCTTCAGCAGTTTTTATAAGCGACCAATAATGAGTAAAGTAATTTTTGAATAAGCGTATCAGTTTTAGTTAAAGCAACAAACCGGTTGGGTGGAGCAAATCCATCCAGCCGTTTTTTAGTTTTTCCAATGGTTTGCCGGCGTAGGTAAGCCCATGTATTGCAGCCGCCTGGGCTTCAACTTTCGGTGTATGATTAATGTGTTTAGTTGTGCATCCATTTTTCTATCGGTTGCTGTAGACAACAACCGAAATGCTCATGTTGTATTGGAGATGTTTTAACCCAGATTTTGCAGTTGAAATCTACTGCGGCTTGCAAATCCTTCACGACTAAGCCTTTCAGAACATTTTTTGAATTCTGAATAGTTCACTATTCTTTCATCCAAAAATAAACTGAAACCCTTATCTGTTTTGTATTTGAAACCCTCGCTACGATTTCAACTGCAAAATCTGGGTTTAACCAACCCAAACGCTTTTCAGTATAAATTTAAAGTAGGTAGATGGCATCGGTTGGTGAGTGAACCAACCGGTAAATCAATGAATATAATTGGTAACTTTATTTAAATATTTCCTGTTCATCTCTTTCACTTACATTAATTTTCCGGATAAACTCGTCATAATTTACATCATCATGATTGCTGTAGACACCGTAAGCATCGATGCTATACCCAATTAATCCGTCATTGGCTTCAATTAAATATAAAATTGAACTGTCGGATGGATCGGAGTTTCCTTCAAACCGGTAGGTTTTTATAATAGTCAGTTCATCTGTATTGTACAATTTGCCTGCCGGGCTGGTAAAGCCAGCCTCCGTCATAATAAATTCATTATCCTGTTTTCTGATACGCAGCTTTTCAAGTACGCCACTTAATGTTGTCATTGTATTCTCCATAATAAGATGTTTAAGTAGATGATTAATTATCATGTTAACTTCTAAATCTATGCCAAAAAATATAAAATACTTAAACCATCCATCAACTGTGAATTATGTAAAGTAGCGTGAAAATTATATAATGCTGATCGGAATACAGGACGAAATCATTGATAGTATAACTTTTATATCGATTGGCATTCCAGCCTACAAAAATGCTCGTTCAGCACAAATTAAAAGTAAGTAGCTGCGGTGGATAGGAGCCGGCAACCGGTAGAGAATTGGATTTGCAGTTATAAGAAAATTTCGTTCCTTTATTTAGCAGCATTATTGGTGTACACAGCAGCAAAACCTCCCACCCAAGGCGAGACTGTATTGCTAAACGTTGTGTGTCATAGAAATCATTATTCAAATTAAAAACAGCCATTATGAAGCATAAATTGTTTCTTACTCATCTTTTCGCTTTGGTGTTGTTAATAACTTCATTTGGACAACAAACTGTAAAAAACAGTTCAGGAATAATCTCTGATACTAATCCAACAATAAATAAAAAACTTGACAGTATTTTTTCTTCATTCTACAATAATAAAGCTCCAGGAGTTGCAGTTTCTGTTATCCAGAATGGGAAACTGATTGCCAAAAGGGATTATGGAATAGCAAGTATTGAATTGCAGGTTCCCTTTTCGCATCAAACTGTAGTACGGATAGGATATTCTGAGGCTAGGTAGTTTATTTCCATTGGTGCCGTATTAATGGAGAATGATGGTATTCTTTCTTTGAATGATAAAGTAATAAAGTATTTTCCAAAATTACCTGAATGGTCGGAATCGGTAACGATTTGGGACCTGCTTAATCATCGCAGTGGTTTTGTAGATGAATGGGCTACTTTATTATTAATGCATGGCTCTATGTCGAATCGTTTTGATAAAGAACAATTTTTCCGGTTATTATATATACAACCAGAACCTGATATTGAGCCAGGCAAAGGATATATGTATTCCAATTCTGATTTTGGTTTATTACGACTGATCATGGAAAAGGCTTCGGGAAAAAATCTAAGTGAATGGACAAGGCAACGAATATTCAATCCTTTGAAAATGAGTAATACAAGAATGCAAAAAAATGCATTGGACGTTGTTCCAAACCTTGCAAATAAATATTCCAATACCGGAAATAGTTTTAAAAATGCTAAAGTGCAAAAAACATCCCCTGGGGGTGATTATTTTATTCTTACCTGCGCTGATGATCTTGCGAAATTGTCTTTAGTTATTAGTGATCCACGTTTAGAATTTAATGCAGCGTTCAATAAACTATTAGAAAATGTACGTATGATACCGGGCAAAAAAAATCACTATGTTACCGGGTATAGCCTTGATATCATCAGTGATCATAAAGTTGTTATTCATGAAGGGGTTAATGGTGAAAATTATCTTAGCCGTATTCCATCAAAAGGATTATCAATCATAACTTTTGGCAATGTGGATGGAGAAAGTTTTTCTGAACAAAATAAACTTCTTCGTGATTATGTAATGCATGTTAAAAAGGTTCCATTCAGCAAACCCGTTTTTGCAATAAAGCCATTTACAATTAGTGAAGCAGCATTAAAAAAATACGAAGGTAAATATCGTTGGCTAAACCAGGTGTCATGGGAAAGTTATAATGATCGCAGAAAGCTGAGTGACTTTTTTATAGAAAATGGCAAATTAAAATCAAGGTATAGCGGAAACTATATTGTTTAACTTATCCCGGTTGGTAAAGATATATTTTATTGCGAAGAGGGTTTTGGTATAGAGGTTAAATTTATTCCTCCTGGTGTGGATGCACCAATGAGCGTGACGGTGTCTTTTGATGATGGATTTCCAGCAGTGACAATGGAAAAGGAAGATAAACAGTGGTTGCCATCAAAAGAAGATCTTAAAACGTTTACTGGAAAATATTACAGCAAACATCTTGACTATTATTGGAATTTTGATTTGAATGAGCAAAATGAAATGGTTTTTAAAAGAGCAACAATGCCTGATGCGATAATTGAGCCTGATGGCAAAAACCAGTTTCATTACATTGCCGAAAAAGGTCAAGGAGATGGGTTTGATCAATGGATACTTTTTAATAAAGATACTCAGGGTAAGATTATCGGTTTAACTGTTTGGTGTACCAGGGTAATGCATCACAGGTTTGAAAAACAATAGATAGTTACACAAACTTACAACGATTTGGTTTTGAGCAATTGAACGGAAATAAGAGCGCAGCATATATCATGTTTTTATAAAAGCCGCACTGAATTTTGCGAGGCATTAGTTCTTAACATCAACTTTTAATTATAAATTTGGCTTCGTTAAAAACGGTACGATCATGAATATGTTTGCAAAAAATGCCGCCAGTTTAGTAGAAGAATATCTTTCGCCGGTGCCAGCCGATCGCAGAAAAGAAATTGATTTTCTCCACAGGTTTATTCAAAAAGCAGTACCAAAGCTTATTCCTTATTTTGCTTCAAATATGATTGGTTATGGCTCGTTTTACTACCTTGATTCAAAAAAACAAAAAAAAGACTGGCCAATAATTGCAATGGCTAATCAAAAGAATTATGTAACTATTTATGTGTGTACTTTAATTACGGATAAAGCTGCTGCAGAAATATATAAAAAAGAACTTGGTAAACTTAACAAAAGTATAACCTGCATTAGGTTTAAGAAAATTGAAGAGGTAAATCTGGGCACACTTAAAACAGTACTAAAGCTTGCTGAAAAAAATCCCGGGGTTGCAGGTGCCAGGTTGGTAGATAAATAGTGAGCACTGCTGGCTTAGGTTGGTATATTTTCTATCAGTTGATTTCCGTACCTGCAATATTCATTTTGTTACGGAGCTATTCCAGCCAGCTAAAACACTTAATCGGCATAAATTAAAATTATATGGTTCCAGTCGGTCCGGTACAGCAACCAGTAGCGAAATTCTTACAGATATTAGTTCTTGTCATCAATTTTTATTTTAATGAACCTTATTTTTCAATTAAAACAATTTAAACACCAAGCATCATGATTAAGCTAACTGTACTTTACGGCCATCCGGCTGACCCGGAAATTTTTGAAAATTATTATTCAGATATTCATTTACCGTTGGTAGCAAAAATGACCGGGTTTGAGAAAGCGGAGCTTACAAAGTTTCTCAATGCTCCCGACGGCGTTATGGCTGCATATTATAGAATGGCAGAATTTTGGTTTGTAAATGTAGAAGCACTTCAAACAACGATGGGTTCGCCAGAGGGTGAGGCCACTGCGGCAGATCTTACAAATTTTGCAACAGGTGGGGTTACTTTGTTGACTGGAGTAGTTGGATAGGCTTTGCCAGCAAAAATATATAGCGATAAAATTTTACAATCCATATTGGCACTATGCAGAATTGCCGCCCAGTACAGTAAATCTGTGCTCGTATGCGTTTTGCCCATAGCACATTGCCTTTGCTGCTAAGTTCCCCGCAGGAAAAAGAAACGGTAACTTATAAAACGCAACAATCAATGAACAGACAAATAAAAAACGTGGTAAAAAGACTGGCCTTAAAACCTAAAAATGTTTTTTTGATTGATGGTGTTGGAGCTGTTGTAACGGCCATTTTATTAATGGCAGTACTAAAGCCTTTTAATAAGTATGTAGGAATGCCACCGAACGTACTTACTTCACTTTCGATAACTGCATTTATTTTTGCCGGATACTCATTTTGCTGCTATTTGTTTTTGGGCAACAGGCTGCCAAAACTTTTAACTCCCATTATTGTAGCCAATATATCCTATTGTGTTTTTACTTTTGCCTTGATAATTTATTTTTACAATAGCCTTACACTTACTGGGCTTATCTACTTTATAGCGGAGCTATTACTGATAGCTTTTTTGGTTTCGATGGAACTTATACTTTTAAAAGTTGTTGATGAACAGAGCAAATCACAGTAGCGCAGATAAAGCCAGAAAAATGAAGATTATCTTTTTCGTCCTGTAAAGTTAAAAAAGAATTAATGGTGTTTTAATTTTTTACAGCTGCTCATCAGTACTTTAGGTAAAGCGTTGTAGTCGTTTTTTTTTATACAATAATTCAAATCCTTTTTGCAAGTGCATATTTAAGTACCTGGTAATCCTCAAAAGTAAAATTATTGCATAAATTTAAGGTATGATTTTCTGAAACTAAGTGAAAAAGGAGCATTCTTTCTCAATATTATTGTAATCATTTATTAAAATCTTTCCCATGGCTATTTCATACAGACTATTTGTGACACTGGCTCTGATGCTGGTTTCATCCTTATCCATTTTCTCACAATCATTAAGTATCAATACCGATGGCAGTGCGGCCGGTGCCAGTGCTATGTTGGATGTAAAAAGCACTACCAAGGGGTTACTGATACCACGCATGAGTAAAACACAGCGCAATGCCATAGCTGCGCCAGCAAACGGTTTAATCGTTTATGTAAATGCACCGGATACGGTAGGGTTGTGTTTTTACGATGGTACTTACTGGAAATGGATGGAGGAAAAAGAAAACAACTGGAGCCTGACGGGAAACACAGGTACTAACCCATTACTTAATTATATTGGTACCAACGATTTTACAGATTTATCATTTAAAGTTTTTGGCGGTGAACGTATGCGATTGACAAAAGAATCAGAATTGGGCATATACGAACCCGATCCAAAATATACGCTTGACATCAGTACCGGTGGTTCAGCAATACAGAACTGCAGCAACTTAAATGGTATTCGTATAAAAAAAGCGGGTTCTGCAAATACTTGTGAAGCTGGTTTTGTTTTTGGCCTTTCGTATTTGTCTGGCGAAGAAAATAATTCATTTATCTGGAATTACGGGCTGACAGCCGGGCCACCAAAAAACACCGTATTTGGTTTTGGTGCAGGGATTGGTTCAGGATATGAAGCCATGCGTATTACCGAAAACCGCGAAATAGGAATTGATGAACCCAATCCAAAGTATAATATGGATATTTATGCTGGAGGCACTGGCACCTTACCTTGCTCAAGACTGGGGTTGAGGATTAATTCGCCTTACACTGGCGGCCGTGATTGCGATAAAGGATTTTTTTTGGGTTATGGTAATGCAGGTATTGCGGAGTCTAAAAAAATTTCATTGTGGAATTTTACTCCCAACGCCACTGCAACCGATCAATTTATCCGTTTTGGTTTTGGGGTCGATTTTTCTCAAATTGATCCGGGCTTTGGTGAAGCCATGCGTATCCTTCCTCCCGGACAGGGCGTGGGTATTGGCATACGCAATCCGCTTGCTATGGTACATATACGCAATAATACTGGTGGTGGCGCATTGCCCGGTGTTATGATTACGAGCACTGCACCACCTCCTGGTTCGTTGGGGTTTTATACAGGGTTACGTTTCAGCGCTAATCCTAATGATGGCTATGTGTGGAACTATCAAAATGCTCCCATAATTCTTGGTACCAATGATATTTCAAGAATGGAATTAAGAGAGAATGGAAATTTTATTTTTGGAAATCCATCGCCTGTTTACCGAAGCCGCCATGCCTGGTTTTATGTTGATACAGTTCATATAGATAAAGACTTAAACGTAACAGGTAAATCTGTTTTTGATGATACGGTAACTATTGGATCAGCCATTTCAACTCCTATCCGTTTAAATGTGTTCGGAAAAACGAGAACAGACGATCTTCAGGTAACCACACTTGCAGCTACCGGAAAAGTTTTAACATCCGATGCAGTTGGTAATGGCACCTGGCAGGCCCCGGTAAATTACTGGACGCTTTCTGGAAACGACCTATACAACAACAACACCGGCAATACCGGTATAGGAGTAACCGATCCGGTTTATAAACTTGATGTTGGTGCCCGTATGCGCCTGCGTGGTACACCCGGCCTTACTGCCGGCACCTGGCTCAACAACGAAGCCAATACAACAACTCCTGCATTTATCGGCATGCGAAACGACAGCCTGGTTGGTTTTTATGGTAATGCTGCACCCAACAGTGGTTGGGGCATGCTGATGAACACCAATAACGGAAGAGTTGGTATTGGCACAGATAATCCTGCTGCGGCATTGCATGTAATTGGCAATATAATCGCCAGCGGCACCATTACTCCTTCCGATGAAAGGTATAAAATAAATATTCAGGCTATTAATCTGCCTCTGCAAAAACTGCTTTCTTTAAATGGTGTTTCTTATTTAATGAACAGCACTGCATTTCCCGAAATGCATTTTGAAAATGATATGCAATACGGGTTAATAGCGCAGGAAGTAGAAAAAGTTTTTCCTGAAATGGTGAAAAAAATTGATGCCAGAGGTTACAAAGGTGTGGATTATGTGAAGCTGATACCTGTTTTACTGGAAGGCATTAAAGAACAGCAAAAGCAACTGAATGAACTACGGAAAATGATTGAGGAGTTGAAAAGAAAATAGTCAATTAGTTTTTTATTTCTTGTTAGTTTACATACATACCAGAAATGAAATTTTAAAAATGATTACGGTATAATTCAAAAAAAGTACTACTTTCTCAGCACAAACAGGTATTAAAATATCTGCGTTCTGGTAATTTCGTTAACCGTTGTTGCAGGAGTTATCAGGTTTATAATACTGGATCGGATAACACCAATGCCCTTGGCAAACCATCTTTCTTCCTCTGCTACGGGGATATCGCCCAGGCCTATGACGGTTGCGGTGTAGGTATATTTCATTCTTATAACATTGTTGTACACTATAGTTGCAACTGTTTGTGTTTCACCCTTGGCAAGTATTAACGCAACTAACCTGATGTTGGAGAGCGGAAATCCCATGGCTACATTTGGGCCGAAGTTGGCTGTCCAGGTTGCATTTACAGCCAGATTTGAATCTAGTAACAGATACTCTTTGTTAATTGGATTTGCTAAAACGCCTAGATCACCATCTATGTATTGATAGTATTCACCGCCGTTTTTACGATTGTAAAGAGAATCGGTGGGTGTACCCATATCCTTAACTTCAAAAATTTTATAGCTATTGGCACCAAACGTTTTTGAGTTGGTACTTACCTGTAAATAAGTAGTATCTGCAGGGGTACCGCCTACCAATCTCGAGCTCCAGTTGCTGAATGATGTTTGTGGTACATAATCCAGGTTAGGCGTTGCGGGAGCTGCTGCAACGTTTAATGAAAATACACAACTGGATGTAAGGCCATTTACCGTATAATTAAATGCTGGTGGACTGGCTGCTACAGGGGTGCCACTAGCGGTTAAAGTAATCTGCGCAATACCTGCTGCAGTAAAAGTGCCGGAACCGGCAAAAGAAATACCGTTTAACGTTGCAACACTAATTGACCATGGACCGGGTGTGGTTACAACAACATTGAGTGTAACTGTATGCTGCGGCCCAACAACAGTGCCTGCAGTATAAACACCAGTGCCAAAAGTAGTACTGGCGCAGGTAAAAGTATATAACGCATTGGGGGCTACACCTGCTAACACATTTACATCTATTTTACAAATGCTTGTGCCAAAAGTTATGGTAAAAGTTTTTACACCTGTGGAGGTGGGCGTTCCAGTGCCTGCAAGATTTATAACATTATTACCGGTACTGGTGATGGTGCCTGAGCCACTAAAATAAAAACCGGCAATGGTATCGCTTTTAATTGAGTAAGTGCCTGTGGCTGTAATGTCGGCGTTAACCTGTATAAAATTAGTTACTTTTAAAACAGAGTCTTTGGTAAAAGTACCGGTGATAGTGCTGGGTAAACAATTACCGGCAGTAGATTTTAAGGTCCCCACAGCCTGCCCGTTACCTGCTGGCAAAGCATCAAAGTTTAATTCCTTTTGACAGGCTGTAAAAAATATAAAAGTTCCAATCAGTAATAAATAAGGTAATAGTCTTTTCATGCAATGCTTTTATTGCTGATAAATTTACAACTTTTCATGTTAGCAAAATCACCCGCCGTTTCAAGGTGCAAAAGGAGCGTGTTTGGCAGGTAAAAAACGTTGTATAATAGCTAAGTGGTACTAAGTTTAGCAATATAATCATAAACAAGAGTTTTAATTCCACAGGGTTGTAAACCTTTAAGGCTGGTAAAAAATATAAATTACCTGTTTGATAATTCAGAAAATATGAATACTTTTCTACTGGCGGAAAGGAATATAGCCGATATTTAATAATAAAATAAGACTGATATGGCTGAAACTATTTCGATTGACGAGGCTGTTTGCCAGCAGATACTCTCCTCAAAAACTCCAGCAGAATCTATTGAGCAGGAACTTTGCAAAAGGGGTATCCAGGCAACGCATATTGCTGAATACATAAAAACGATCAGGCGGATGCGGAATGCAAAAAGACAGTCAACCGGATTCGTTTGCATGGCTGCAGGCGCATTCCTGGGCTTCTTAAGTTGTGTGCTTACCATTACCCATGCTTTGCCGGATATGTTTAATTTTGTTTTTTACGGATTGACGACAATCGCTGTTTGTGTAGTTGTATTGGGGCTTTATTTTGTGTTTGAATAAGAACGAGAGGATTCGACAATTTCCTGACATTCGTACCACATTTGAAACCTTCGGTCATTTTCTCCACGCTGAAATTCTCAACCTATAAACGGCCTATCCTTCTACATAACTTCAGGGCAGAAAGTAGGGTACCAAATGGCGCTATTCATTAAAAGATTTGAACCGCAGTATCTGTTAACTGATCTGGCAGCAACAGCATTTTTGCTCTGTAACCTTTTGCTATCCTGCCCAGCTTATCATCTAATCCCATTACCTGTGCCGGGTAAAGGCTGCACATGCGAAGGGCCTCGCCGGTTTCAATACCAACATGTTTTACTAAGTTCTGTAATGCTTTGTACATGGTTAATGCCGATCCGCTCAGGATATTACCTGCTGTATATTTATCTCCATCCGGTTGGTGCTGATAATATCCTTCAGTAGTTTTAGTGACTGCATCGGTAATAGCGAAAAGCCGCTGCTGCATAATGTTTTTAGCAATGCGTATGGCTGCAAAATCTACGTGGTAACCATCTGCAATGATGCTTGCCCTGATTTGCTGATGATCCAGTGCAGCGCCCACCAGGCCCGGACTACGGTGTTGCAACGGGCTCATGGCATTGTATAAATGTGTTACTGCCGTGATGCCGTTATCGAAACTTTGCATAGCATCCTGATAGGTTGCATTGCTATGGCCTGCAAAAATTTTAATACCGGATGCATGAATAAGATCAATGGCTTCTTTACTACAAACCTCGGGAGCAAGGGTAATTATTTTTAAAACATCTTTACCATATTTCAACAATGCTTCCACTTCTTTTATAGATGGGCTGTGTATCAGCGATTCTACATGAGCACCTCTTTTTATTTTGTTTAACCAGGGGCCTTCTGCATGTAATCCTAAAATACCTTCGCCTCCTTGTTGCCAATACAGCCTTACCGCATCAATACATGCATACAGTACTTCGTGCTTGTTGGTGGCAACAGTTGGCATACAAAAAGCTGCACCACCAATATTGCTGTATTTATTTAATAATTGTAAAGAGTCTATGTTGGGGTAAACTGCAAAGAGTTTTTCATAAGCACCATATATCTGCAGGTCTATAAAAGCTGGTGCCAGTATACCATCGCTGAAATTCACCGAATCTATCAGCGGATTTAATGCAGTAACTGGCAACACATCTGTTATAATGCCATCATCAACAATGGCCGCATGTTTATGCAGCCATTGTTTACCGGTGAAAATTTGATTTGCTATATAAGCTTTTGCTGCTGCCATAAATTTATAGCGGCAAAATTAACAAAACAGCCGTAAGCTTACTTTAATTTAAAAATAATGCCTGCCTGTAACTGGGTAATGTCGTAACCGGCTTCTACATTAAAGCCAAAACGGGGTGTTACAAAATAAGAAGCACCAACAAAGCCCCCGAAAACCGGCACCACTTCGCTTTCTTTTACTGTACCACCATTTTTATAGCTAGATTGGTTAAAACCTGCACCAGCCGAAAGACCAGCATAGGTATCAAGTCCTTTCACATTCCAACCGTGATGCCATGCAGATCGCCCAGCTACAACCAGTGTTCGTGCTCTATAATCGCTAAATATGCCACCCTTGGAAAATGTGCCACCGATTTCGCCACCGAGGGTAATTACGCCGGGACCTGCCTGCCACAAACCTGCTTCAATAACGGCTTTGGTACCTATGGCCGAATTGTAGTAATTGCTGTTATACTCATTACCTATACCCACGCCTGCACTAAAGGTTACGCTTCCTTTCTTCATCGGTTGAACCGGGCTTTGAGCGTTAGAAACTGCGGTAAAGCTTAAAGCTGTACCTAATAAAACTGCTGTAATTATGTTTGTTGTTTTCATAATTCAGCTACAAACAAATACTGTACCAACAGGAATTATTTAACCTCTCTTAACGTTATTTTTTGAAAAGGATTAAAAAATAAAATGGAATTACAAAGCTGCCCGGATATATTTATTTTACAGCATTACTCTTTTTACAAATGGAATTCCCCTAACTTCCAA
>Ga0209181_10003565_pt1 | contig 23834 bp, 19 predicted proteins | sample MAT05_FD_187208 | JGI IMG/M metagenome (GOLD analysis project Ga0209181, IMG submission 187208) | Freshwater microbial communities from Lake Fryxell liftoff mats and glacier meltwater in Antarctica - MAT-05 (SPAdes) (version 2) | ecosystem: Environmental > Aquatic > Freshwater > Ice > Liftoff...
CAGATGGCAAAACATATTTTAAGCGACAAGTCCACCTTGATTTTGTTTGAACGGATTTAAGTACACTTGCCTTCACCGCTTCAAATTCACCACCCGCCTTAATTTGATCCCATACCAGGTTTACATTTTCTAAAACCTCATTGGCTGTAAAACCCCACACTTTCTCAACCGCTCCAGAAACATACCGCAAAGAGTCAGTTCCATCGGGATGAATAAGATATTGATATACTATCCCTGGCAGATTTTCAGAAAAAGAGAGAAGCCTGTTTTCCGATTCTTTAAGTGAGTTAATATCCTGAAAACTACCGTAAATACGTTTGCACTCACCATCTGCAAATTCAGTATTCCCGATGGCACGCACCCACACTTCATTCTTTTTAGCAGTGACCAACACAGCTTCAAAATCAAATGGTTCTCCGGTGGAAATAGATTTTTCAACATTTAACTGCACAATTTGGCGAAAATCCTGTCTGTAAAAATTTATGCTACCTTCCAAATTTGGCACAAAAGATTTTGGGTCTGTTTCATGCAATTGGTGAAGCTTTTCTGACCAAAATATCTTTTGATTCACTAAATCTACCTCCCAACTGCCTATTTGGGCCATTTCGCAGGCCTGGGTTAGCAACTCCTCGTTTTTCACTTCTTGGGTAATGTCAAGTACAATTGAATTGTACAGAATTGTGCCGTCTGCCAAAAAAATGGGTGTTCCACTACCTAAATGCGTCCGAAGTTCACCAGATGGCATCACATATTTGAAGCGACTAGTCCACTTTATTTTAGTTTGTATGGATTTAAGTATACTTGCCTGAACCTCCTCAAAGTCTCCACCCGCTTTAATTTGATTCCATATCATGCTTAAATTCTCCATTACTTCATTAGCTGTAAAACCCCACAGTTCCTCCGCACCTCCTGAAACATGCTGCAAAGAGTCGGTTCCATCAGGATGAATTAGATATTGGTAAACTACACCTGGCAGATTCTCAGAAAGAGAGAGAAGCCTGTTTTCCGATTCTTTACGGTCGTTAATATCCTGAAAACTTCCGTAAATCCGTTTGCAAACACCGTCTACAAATTCAGTATTACCTATAGCACGTACCCACACTTCCTTCTTTTTAGCAGTAACCAACACAGCTTCAAAATCAAATGGCTCTCCGGTGGAAATACATTTTTCAACGTTTAACTGCACAAGTTGGCGAAAATCCTCTTTGTAAAAATTTATGCTGGCTTCCAAATTTGGCACAAAAGATTTTGGGTCTGTTTCATGTAATTGGTGAATCTCGTCTGACCAAAAAATACTTTGCTTCGCTAAATCCACCTCCCAACTTCCGATTTTGGCCAGCCTGCCTACCTGGCGGTTCAATTCCCTTAGTTTCTTTTCTTCCGTAATGTTTTTGGCGGTGGCATAGATTACTCCCTCCTCAACTACGGAATTGCAATACCAACTTAGCCAGATAATGTCACCGCCATTAATGAGGTAACGGTTCTCAAATTTTAAGATGTTTTCTCCATGCCCCAGGCGCTGCAACTTGTTGGTAAAAATATCTTTATCCTCCGGGTGTACAAATTCGTCAAAGGTATGGAACAGTATTTCTTCTTCTCTGTAACCCAGCAACTCACAGGCAGCCTTATTTATCTTCAGGAACCTTCCCTTAAAATCTGCCAGGCAAAGGATATCCGGAATTGTATTGAACAAATGACTCAAGTCATTTTCCAGCTTTTTTCGGTTGAGTTCCGAGCCGATAAATCCTTCAAGATTCTTAAATATTTGGGTATACTTTTTTAAATAATTGCCACTATTCTTTGTGCCAATCTTTAGAACACCTACCACTTCATCATTGGAGATTAAAGGGATCCCCAACACAGATTTTAACCCTATTTGTTTTGCTGCATCTCTTCTTATAAAATCATCGTGCTTATCAATATCATTCCAAAGAAGTTGTGCTCGTTCAGACCATACCTTACCCGCCAAGCCATCAGATATTTTAAGTGCCTTAACATCAGGACTGTAGTCGTAGAATTTTTCATCTTCGGGGGCTGCTACATAATGGCTGAATAATTGCATCTCGCTTTTTTCAAGGTTAGCAGTCCATACTTCAACCCAGTCAAATTTTCCGAACTTACTGATCGATTTACATACTTCGTTTGCAGCACTTGTGTAATCATTTCCTGCATTAAAATTGACATTGATTTGGGCAAGTAATTCGTTTTCCAGTTCTTTCATCTTTTGCTCGGTTACATCCCGCTCAATAGAAATCCAGTGGGTGTACCACCCTTTTTCATCAGCAACCGGAGTCAACGCAAAGTTTATCCAGAATTCCTCCCCGTTTTTCTTGTAATTGATGGTAGTTATTTCACAAGATTCCCAGTTTCTAATGGCACGACTTAATCTTGACAGTTCTTTTTTGTCAGAATTAGGCCCCTGTAGTATACGGGGTGTTTTACCGATAACTTCGGCTTCCGAATACCCCGTCATTTTAGTAAAAGCTTCATTTACATAAAGTATCCTTGGCCCTGGGTGGTCGAATGGTTCCGCTTCGGTAATTAAAACAGCGTCTTTCGTATTTGTAATGACACTTTCAAGCAATTTCAGTTTATGTTTTTCCTCAATTTTATCTGTAATGTCTCTCGAATTGGCTACAATGCCTTTCACTGCAGGATTGTCCAACATATTTGTTAACACCGTTTCAACCCATCTCCATTCCTTTTTATGGTTTTGAAAACGAACAGGCTCTATAATTACCCTTTTTTCGGAAGCTATTTTTTGCAAACTGGCTAAAGTTCTTTCTACATCATCCGTATGGATGAATTCAAATCTATTTCTTCCAATAAATTCTTCCGGTGCCATCCCAAGAAATGAAGTGCTTGTAGGACTAACATAAATATAATTGTATTCTGCATCTAGTATTCCTATCAGATCAGAACCTTCTTGAACCAACGCCTTAAATCGTTGCTCGCTTTGCTGAATTTTTTCTTCCTGTTCAATTTTATCACTATAATCTCTGGCCACAGCATACATTAATTTTGTATTATCGTCCCACCTTGCCGACCATAAATTATAGGCGATGCCGCCATCTTGTTTCTTGTAACGATTATTGAAAGATTTAATCTCCCGACCACTAAGAATAGCAGCTTCTATTTCAATGGATGTGGGCACATCCTCCTCTAAAATCAAATCCTGAAAAGGTTTGCCAATTAATTCTTCTGGTGAGTATCCCCAATGAATTAAAGCAGCAGCACTCACATACACAAAATTACCCTGTTCATTAATTGTACAAAAAACATCTAAAGAGGCATCCATTAATTGAATCGCTTCAGATCTTTCCTTTACTATCCTTGTAATATCTTTTGATTGGCATGCTACGGCAAAAATTTTGTCATCTTCTCCGGTTAAAGGTTCAAAAGTAGCTTGAGTATATTGAATTTTATTTGATCCTGGATGATAGAAATGTTCTTCTATTTCAAAATGTTCTCCTTTAAGTGCCCTGTTATAATAGGCTTTCCATTTTTCAATAATACCCTCACCAAAGCCTTCGACAAATACAGATTCGTTTAGCTTTTTTTCTACCCCGGTCACTTCTTTTATGAGGCTTAGATATCTTTTATTGGCATAGATTAATTGGAAGTCGGGATTGATCATCCAAAAAAGGTGTTTGCTTTGATCCAGTAAAAGATGCGGCAACTCTGCTTGTTTCATGATACGGATAAATTTTTGAGATGAATGTTTAAGTAACCAAAAAGCAATATAAATTTAATATTTATATTTTAATTTCCAAAAATCCGAAAAGGAAAAAGATTGATATATTTATAGTAAGCTAATGCAGTCTTATTGACGTAAAAGATTTTAAAAGTATACAGGTTATAGACCCCGAACGAGAAGGGATTAAGGTAAAAATAGTCAGTAGGCTTTTCTTCATATTCAGCAATTTATTTTTTAGCAATGTTGGTTTTTCGTTCCCTGTTTCAACGGGCATTGGCATAATTGCTAACGAAATAGCTTTGTGTAGTCGGCGGTATTACGGTTGCCATTTACGGGAAGCTTATCAAATTAGTGAATAATTGTGAATAGTTATTATTATTGTTCAACAGAGTTAGCTTAGATTAAACATTGGCTGAAACATTCTTCAATGTTGGTAATGAGCAGGTAAGCCTACAGCAGTAGTATTTTGTGCGCCCTAGGTAATGGATGACGAAAGATAATATCGGCCAGTTTTCTATAGCTGGCGATTTTCACTCAAAAGCCGAAGGCCCCTACGCTGTAGCGATCTGTATTGTTAACATGGCAGGTGGTTATGTTTATACTGCTTTGGAAAATACCTGAACTGCAAGTGGTACATTTTATGACATAGGGTTTTTACAAGGCATTTGGCAGAGACAGTACCTGCGAAATTAGATGCGACACCCTTATTAATCAACAGGATTTTTTAGGTGTAAATTTTATTGCCATACAAGCCCTTGAAAAAAAAGCCGTAAGCTTAAAAAAAGAAATACTGAGATTGACAAAGAAGCAGTGAGCTTGAAAAAGAAAGTGCTACACTTAAAAGCAAACAGTTGATGCTGGAAGATGCTAACAAAGGGCTGGCTGAAAAATTAGAACTGCCGGATAAGAAGATGGATGTAGCACTGCAATTACTTAAACAGGAAACGGCAACTAAAAAGTAGTGGTATTCTGTAATATTTAGCCCCGTTCTTTTAATTCATGTATGAATTAAAAGAACAGGGCTTTAATGAATTAGAAAAGCAGGCCGGAGAAAGTAGCAAAAACCTATAAGGTCTTGCGGCGCTGCCTGGCCGGGCGGCAGACCTTATAGGTTTAGGGCGCTTTAAAAAACTGTTGCTCTAATTTTACCATTAATTGACCGAATTTTTATAGTCCTGGGTTGTTGCTTATTTTATCTTTATTAAACACAAACACCGGGTTTTGCATTAAGCGTACAAAAGGCGCAGTTTGTAGCTAAACGTTTATCAATTTTTATTTTTAAATAAAAATTTTTTTATGAAAAAAGTACACTGTTTTTTCCTTCTTGCTGTGGCAGTGCCCCATTTTTTATGCGCACAGAATGTGGGCATTGGAACCAGCTCACCATTGTTCCGTTTGCATGTAGAGCAGGGTAACGTTTTGTTTAAAGGCCCTGTAGGCTTGCCTGCTATACCCGGTCCGTTACCCGTGTCTGGTGCTGGCACCAAGTTAACGTGGTACCCCGATAAGGCGGCATTCAGGGCTGGTAGTGTTAGTGGTAATCAGTGGGATTCAGATAACACTGGTGCGTATTCTGTCGCTTTAGGTTTTAATACAATAGCCACAGGAAACGGTGCTGTAGCGATCGGTTTGTTTAACCGTGCAGATGGTTCATCTTCTACTGCTTTTGGAAATTACTGTACCGGAAGTGGTGCATCTTCTACTACTTTTGGAAATTTTTGTACCGCAAGTGGTAGCCCTTCTACTGCTTTTGGAGATCGCTGTATCGCAAGTGGTTCATCTTCTACTGCTTTTGGAAGTTTCTGTACCGCAACTGGTACAACTTCTACTGCTTTTGGAAGTTACTGTTCCGCAAGTGATTTGTCTTCTACTGCTTTTGGACTTGGGTGTAACGCAAGTGGTGATTATTCTACTGCTTTTGAATTATCTTCTACCGCAAGTGGTAAACAATCGGTTGCAATGGGCAGTTCTGTAAGTACCAGCGGGTACGCAGGGGCATTTGCTTTAGGAGATGCTTCCACTACCATCGTCATGCCGTCATTTGTTGCAAATGGTTTTAGGGCCAGGTTTGCAGGCGGGTATCGTTTGTTTACCAATAGTGGTGCCAGCATTGGTGCATTTTTAAATGCCAATGCCAATTCATGGGCGGCTTTAAGCGATGTGCGGATGAAAGAAAATTTTTTACCGGTTGACGGGGAAGTCTTTCTTAAAAAGATAGCAGCTATGCCACAGGTTACCTGGAATTATATTGGCCAGGATGCTAAAACGCTCCGGCATTACGGCCCCATGGCGCAGGATTTTTATAAGGCATTTGGCAGGGATGGTATCGGCGAAATTGGCTGCGATACCTTAATTAATCAACAGGATTTTTTAGGCGTTAATTTTATTGCCATACAGGCCCTTGAAAAAAGAAGCAGTGAGCTTGAAAAAAGAAATACTGAGACTGAAAAAAGAAGCAGTGAGCTTGAAAAAGAGAATGCTGCACTTAAAAGCAAACAGTTGATGCTGGAGGCGGCTAACAAAGACTTGACTAAAAATTAAAACTGCTGGATAAAAAGATGGATGCGGCACTGCAATTACTTAAACAGGAAATGGCAACTAAAAAGTAGTGGTAGTTTTTATGAAATAGCCTCATTCTTCTACATCATGTAAACATTAAAAGATCCGGGCTTTTATTGTATAAAAAACCAGGCAGGCGAAAGCAAAGAAACCCATTGCCAAATTTTATTCTTTTTTTTAGCGTTTACCTTGTATAAATTTAATTTTCCTTCTGCTTTCACTGGTTTCAGAAACTCTTGTTCTCTATGTTTGAACCAGCTTTCTTTCTAAGTATCTTTGCCGCTCAATTTGTTTTATTGCCATATTAAATGGATATGGTTCGGCATTATTACAAATGCATACATGGTATCAGAACCTCATCTAAAATATCTTTTAAATAATGATGATCAGCTTGTTTAAATTATCTTTTAATAACGGCACCCATATAAGAATTGAACTTGTCCAATAAATAAATTTCACCGGTTGATGTTTTGAACATTGTTGCAGTTCCATTCAATAATCTACCGGTTGGTTATAAAATTAAAAAGCGATTTGTATGTACCGAACCAACGCCAATAAAAATGATTATTGGGTATGTGCTCAAAGCTGTGAAAGAAAAACTTTAAATATTTCAATCAAACCAAACACTAGCAACTTGTAGATAGATATGGCTTAGATCTTGCAACACTTAGTGTCTTAGATTTTTTTACCCGCTATAAATTTGTAGCATGATTTTTCTTGAACCGATCAAATAATCAACTCATAAACTATGGCATCAGGTTTTTTTGCATTGTTAGATGATATTTCAGCTATGGTAAAAGTAAGTGCAGCAAGTTTAGATGATGTGCCTGCACAGGTAGCTAAAACCACCGGAAAAGTGTCAGGTATTGTAATCGATGATGCGGCCGTTACTCCAAAGTATGTGGTGGGCCTAAATCCCTCACGGGAGCTTTCTATTATTTTTCGGATAGCTAAAAAATCACTCTTTAATAAACTAATTATTTTAAGTCCGGCTGCCTTGCTGCTGGGTTATTTTGCTCCCTGGGCAATCACGCCTATTTTAATGTTGGGGGGTGCATATTTGTGTTTTGAAGGATATGAAAAACTACATTCTGTGTTTAGCAAAAAACACAATGTGGTGGATGAAACGGTGGAATTAGAGGAAATAACACCAGCGGAATTAGAAAAAGAACGGGTGGCAGGTGCCGTTCGTACCGACATAATTTTATCGGCAGAAATTATGGCCATTGCTTATAGCCAGGTAAATGGACAAACAATCGCCAACCAAATTATTGTGATGTTGGCCGTAGCTGTTTTTATTACAGTGGCCGTATATGGTTTTGTAGGATTGATTGTAAAAGCCGACGATTTTGGGATGCATCTTACACAGGCAAAATACAACCCTCTTACGCAAAAATTTGGACGAGGTATCGTAAAATTTATGCCTCACTTTCTGGTAGTCCTTGGATATGTGGGTACAGCAGCCATGCTTTGGGTGGGTGGCGAAATTATTTTCCACGGCATTCCATATACAGCTCACTTATTGCACAATCTGGAAGTTGCATTTGTAAAACTGCCGGTATTGGCCTGGTTTGCCAAGGCGCTTTCCTGCGGTATTGGTGGCCTTGGGGTAGGTTTTGTAGTAGAAAAAATAGTGTCGACCGTTAAGAGTTTTTTTCCGGCGCCGAAGAAAATAAATAATTAAAAAGCAACTGATTTCCATTTGGTAGCAGCGTAACTTTCATCACCGCAGGTGACGCTGATAAAAATATTATACTACTCAAGGTGTAAATTAGTGAGTTGGTATTTTGTTCCTCATTAATAAAATATAAAAGAGCCGATAGCTATCGGGATGATTATTAATCCTTTTTACCAAAAAGGATTAATAACAAAATCATATTTGCCACTAAAGCTTAATCCGATAGTTATCGGATTAAAAACTTCTGCCCGGTTCATAAAAAAAATTCTTCATTAATTTATCCCTTGCGTAGTGTAGCAATTGTAGATTGTTTTGATACACAATATTACTTTTAGCAACTGCCTGGGCAAAAGTCAACTGCATTCTTTATCATTCCTATAGATGCCGAATGTTCTATAACTGCACTAATTTAATCAGGGTGCCTTTTTCAACCCGGTCGGTTAGTTTCATCCCATTAAGTATGGCCATTTCTGTTTGCCTGCTCTTTGCAACTGCATAGCCATCCAACACTTGCTCCAGGGTGCCTGTTTTAGTGGTGGTCTTTAAGCGTATCCGTTCTGGCTTTTTGTTTAGCTTACTGGCATCCGTAAGTGTTTGAAAACTCTGCATGGCATTGCTAAAGAGGTTTTGAAAGTTTTCAAAATTATTGGCTGCTGCAACCCCTACCAGGTGATAAATTATATTGCCCTGTTGAATCAGGTAAGAAAGCGTTCTCACAGCAGGTCGCTGCTGTTGTTGTTGTTGTTCAACTTTTTGATCTGCCAGTATAGCAATTGCATTAAATCCATTTACCGTTAGTCTTTTAGACTCCAGCGTTTGTAGATTATATCGCTGCAAAATAGCAGTGGCAGACTCCTCCAGGGTTTTTCCTGGTGCCAACGTAAGCATCAGCAATGCATCGCCACTTTTTGGAGCCATTTGTACAGCTTGTGGCGAGTTTGCCACCTGCCAACCAGCCGGAACAAGAAATTGAAACTTTAGTTCCGGATGATAAAAAGCATTTGCCTCTACAAAACCTTGCTTGGGATCTTCTCCATAAATAATTCCTTCAATACGACGCAGGTACGATTCACGATTTACCTTAGGGTTCGTCAGGTTTAACTTTTGCTGCCATTCTGCTGCCAGCTTACTAACCGTTGCATTTCTTTCACCTGGGTCGGGATGAGTAGAAAGAAAGCTTGGCAGCTCGGCGGCTTCTGCACCCTGCTTTCTTTTTAGCGTGTTGAAGAAATTGGCCATTTGCTTTGCATCGTAACCAATGGTGGAAGAGTATTCCACACCAAGTTTATCTGATTCTCTTTCGTCATCGCGGCCAAATTTCATAAATAACAATTGTAAGCCCTGCGACGCCTGTTGGGCAAATTGTCCCAGTTCGGGTTTTATGATGACGGTGGCAAGAACACCGAGTTGGCCCAGCATACTATTGCGCTGCTGTATTACAGAATGCCTGGCCGTAATATGTCCAATCTCGTGGCCTAATACGCCGGCAAAATCAGCCTCACTGTTAAAGTGCGCTAAAATACCACGGGTAAAATAAACATAGCCGCCTGGCGTAGCAAATGCATTGATTACATCTGAGTCAAGTACTTTAAACTCATAAGCAAGCTTGGGCCGATGCGAAATCTTCGCCATCTCATTTCCTTTTTCTCTAATAAAACGCTGCAAACTACTATCAGGATACAACCCAAATTGCGCTACTATTTGAGGGTCAGCCTCTTTACCCATAGCAATTTCCTGCTCCTCCGACATCAAAACGACCTGTCTCTTGCCCGTAACCGGGTTTCGGGCACAGGCGTTAAGTAATGCAGCCATACAGACCAATTTACAAATGATGAAGATGTTTTTCATGTGTGTAATTATTTAAAGTAATTGATAAATATAACAAATACAGATGCAATAGCAATGCCAGCTGTTTAGCAAGATATTTTGGTTCTTATTACTATAACGTAAAAACATACGGTCCGCTTTAATTTTTTTTTAGTTTATCAGATAGCGTTGTTTTCTTGTAAATAGACAGTGAATGTTATAAACGGTGCATTAAGAAGTTTTTGTAAATCTATCCACAGTAAAGTAGATTTTAGATGGGAAGGAAAATCAGCAAATAATGCTGTTAGAATATTTGCTTCGGGCAATTAAATGGGAAATGTATAGGTACCAATTTTAGATAATTTAGTAGAAGAAAAAATTTGTGTACTCATCATTCCGTATGTACAAATTGCTGAAGCTTTTTATTTCTGGGTAGTTATTTCCCCGTTTAAAAAATGTTTCAATATTAAGTTGAAGGAAAAGAAGGAGAATAACAAGTTCCTGCCATACGCCAAAAAAAAGTTGTTTAGCTGATCAATGCAGAGCTGCGAATTCTTCTCCAGATGCAAAGGGTTTAAAATGCAGAAAGTGATTTAAGAAGTTTAAATGGGAGTAACTATACTTGATCTTTTTATTTCAATACTTAACCCATTCAGGTTGGGGTCATTTGTTGCAAATGGCTTCAGGGCCAGGTTTCCTGGCGGGTATCGGCTGCTGACCAACAGCGCTGCCAGTATTGGTGTGGTACTGTTAGCCAGTGGTAACGCCTGGTCGGCCATAAGTGATGTAAATATGAAAGAAAACTTTTTACCGGTTAACGGGGAAGCCTTTCTTAAAAAGATAGCAGCCATGCCACAGGTTACCTGGAATTATATTGGCCAGGATGCTAAAACACTCCGGCACTACGGCCCCATGGCGCAGGATTTTTACAAGGCATTCGGCAGGGATGGTATCGGCGAAATTGGATGCGATACGCTTATCAATCAACAGGATTTTTTAGGCGTTAATTTTATTGCCATACAGGCCCTTGAAAAAAGAAGCAGTGAGCTTGAAAAAGAGAATGCTGCATTTAAAAGCAAACAGTTGATGATGGAGGAGGCTAACAAAGAGCTGGCTAAAAAATTAGAACTGCTTGATAAGAAGATGGATGCTGCACTGCAATTACTTAAAGCGGAAACGGCAATTAAAAAGTAGTGGTATTATGCAAAATTTAGCTCCGATCTTTTAACTCATATTTGAATTAAAAGTACAGGGCTTTAATGAATTAGAAAAGCAGGTCGGGGAAAGTAGCCTAAACCTATAAGGTCTTGCGGCGCTGCCTGGCCGGGCGGCAGACCTGATAGGTTTAGGATAGTAAAAGATTCATCTTTTTTAGCAAATGCCGGTATCAAAACTCTCCAAACAACTGCACCATTAAATATCCAAACGACAGCACAAAACCAATGTACTCCAATTTACTAAAGGGCGGCCGTAATAAAAGAAAGAACCGCAGCGGTAAATAAAAAGCAAAGAGACAAAGAATGGCCATGAATGGTGCAGCCATAAAACCCGGTTGCCAATTTTTCATAGCCATTGTTAGAAATGAATAACTAAAAAAGAAGAAAATAGTAGTAACAGCGCTGCTGATTGTTTTTAGTACTTCCGACCCAGCCATTTTAATTCCCTTTGTATTATTGATGGTGCCTGCCACTACGCCCATAAAGGTTATAAAGTAAGCTAAGGCACCGAATATAAAACCCGTTTCGGTTACACCCATTTTTTTTACTGCCGCAAAAGGAGCCAGCCACCATAAAAACGCAAAGCAACTGATGAATGCTGATAACCCTAAAGCCGCACTTTCAAATGAGGTTAAGGTGGCTTTATATTTTGCCAGCATTTCCATATCTGCAAAAGCCGTAAAGAATGTAAAACAACCCAGGCCCACCGCCATAATGTTTAGCAACATTAACAATGTACAGGACAGTGCCGGGTGCTGCTGTTGCCAGGCCATCATGGGATCGAAGCAAAAAAAGTAAAGCAGCAACAGGAGAAGGTCGGGGGCGAATTTATTCCAGTTTAATTTGGCTAAAGCTTGCAATGGTAAAGGCATAAGTAGGTTCTAAAATGACAAAGTAAACATTTCCTTAGTACTGAAGAAATCAGGTCAGCATTAATTTATAATATACATTCAACCTTTATAATACTACTGTGTCTTAATGGTGAGTTCAATTGCTACAGTCGCACCCTCATATACTATACAGCATGGAGCGACACTTAGTAACCGCAGTGCAGGAAGTGCTTTATAAAAACAATTATAAACGGTTTATTTTTTCAAACTCTATTTATTCGGTCAGAATTCAACTTTCCCTTTTACAAAGAGCAGGGCGGACAATGCCATTGTTATTCCAAAGGATATAAATGCAGATTTGTATTCACCTCCTTCGAGTACGGATAGTAAAAAGATAAACAACAATGCAGTGATCCATATTGACAGGATAGTGCTCCACCTCGTCATTTCGTTTTTTAAGGGAGATGCGTTTATTGCCTTGCCGTACCCAAGCACAGCCGCAAAAACACCCCCAACGCCAAAGCTTACTACAAACAATACGGAGGAATAAAACCTTGGATAAAATACAGCTAATACTACGTCCAGCAAACTGGTGGCTACAAAAGTCAGCAGTATAGTTAGCAAACACAGGGGGAGATACATCCAACGCCGAATAAAATTCATAGAAAATCGTTTTAAGCGTTTAAAAGGATGTTCACTATACTTGACAATTTCAATCCAATCAAACCAATATCCTTAACTTTTAATTCGATACTGTTGTTTTAAAGCCAATGATTTAAAAGAGCCTTTGTGGTTACTTGTTATTTTATATTGCTCTATTAACTGATCAAAATTTAATAGCCAACGAAAAAGCATGAACCATTTATTAGCGGCTTTTTCTCAATCGGATTTTATAATTTTTTCAATTCCGTCAACAATTTATCCAGTTCATTTTGCAGCAGTAACATTACTGCATGTTGTTCCTGCAGCGCTTTTATCGCCAACATACCAAAACTGCTGTAGTTCATGGTGTATAAATCTTTTATAGGCTCACCTACACGATCATTGCTATTGATTTGCCTTACCAGTAAGGGAATAATTCCTTCACCTCCTGTGCAATAAAACCAATGAAGCGTTTGAAAGAAAAACCTATAAGGTCTTGCAGGGCAGCCGGGCCCGATTATAGACCTCATAGGTATTAGCGTCACTTGCTGTATTTTTACCTTGCAAGAGTCATTTAATGATGTGACTATTTCACTTTAGCACAATCAATTTTTTTTCCGCAAGAATTGCAGGTTCTTTCTCCCACAACTAGCCCGCCATACTTTCCACCTCCAATGTATTCCTGCCAAAGGTTTGCATCACCCACATAGCAATCATCTTGAAACTGGTAAACAATATTAATAATGGGTGTAACGTGGCGGCGAAGGATAAGGCCCAAATCATTTTTTTCTACCCGCCATAATGGACCAGTATAATCTCCAACGGTAAATTTAATTAGTTTCATATTAGCTGATGGAAGGTCTCTTTTAAGCACGGCGCCAATATTGGTATTGCTAAGCGCCGCATCTGGAAGCGTAGTTGATTTTGAAAAATAATCCGGTAGTTTCGATAGGCGGAAGGTGTTCTTCTGCACCATATCATTACCTGTCTCAAAATTTTTCTTTAATGCAGCAATGTCTTTGGAATCAAACTGGAATTTAAATTCGTCAATTACCTCAGTCCATTTTTCTGCATCTACCTCCTTACCCCAACCATCATAGGCATTCAAAAACAATCGGGTTTGTATACTATATTCACCATCTTCGGGGAACGATGCAGGGTTTATAAGAGAATACAAAGGGCCTGTGCCAATACCGACGCTAAAATCATCTATAGCGCAAAGTGCACTCGTGGCAGCAGTTGGGTTGGGCAGAATGTCGAAATTCAAATAATTCTTTTTTACATCCTGTTCATTTTTTATCAAAAGGTATTCATGGAAATTCCTATTGCCACTTTGTTCGCCATTTTTAAAGGCACAAACCCTCAACCGGAGATAATAATATTGGGTCTTAATGCTGCTCATCTTAAAAGCATCAAGCAAGGTCTGGTTGTTGTCTAATTATATACGCCCATAAATAAAATCGTCCGATTTAAAGGAGGTTTTTGCACCTTCATGATTGTTAGTAAAAGGCTTATCGGAAAAATACATTTTTGCGCCCGGTATGGGCAACATGGTCTCAGACTGGCTGCTTGCCGTAAATGACATCAAAAAGCAAAGTAGAAAAAACGAAATGATTTTTTTCATAAATCTTATTTTTTAAAATTGAATGTATAAATAAAATAAATCAAAAATAATCGTGTTGAAATTATTTTGGCTCTTCGGTTAAATAATGGATTTAATAATTTCCCGTACTTACCTATTGGCTGTAACGTTTATTTGTAGCATACTTTACCCTATATCAAAAAAGATAATTAATACTAATTCCACTAAGTTTACCGAGGAACCATTATTTTATTTCTGTCGTTTTGGAATTCCTAAAATGGGGTTTGCTTACCAGCAACAGTTTACTCCGCTGTTTTCGGACTGATGGTGTTGTTGATTTCTGTAATAGAAGTTATGGGGAAGCCGCCTTTTGTTGCATGTTCCTTTAGCAATGTTTCATTTTCTGCCTGGTACACACAAAAGATTTTGTTGCCGGTTACATAACTCTGCAACCACACAATACCTGGTCCCATTTCTTTTAATACCGAACACGATTTTTGAGAAATGCCTTTAAGATCGGCAGGTTGTAGTTGCCCGGCACCTGGTATATCCCGTTCAATTAAATAGGTTTTTAATGCAGGTTTTTTGTTGTCGGTTTTGCTCTGTGCACTGGTGTTGGTTACCGAAAAAAAAGTTAATGCCAGTAACATTGTGCTTGCTAAAATAATCTGTTTCATACATGAAAGGTTTAGTTGATTAATAATGAATCAAAGATAATAGCAAGTGACAGCAGGAGGGTATCACATTTCATTCAAGAAATGGTAAAATTCGGTCAACTTTAAAAAACTAAATTAATTCCAGGTAAGAAAGTGGCAGCAAACCGAATGTTGCTTTAAAACACTTGGTGAAGTAAGAGGGGCTGTTAAAGCCTGTCTCAAATGCAATTTCAGATATATTGTATTTCTTTTTGCGGAGCAGCTCTTTCGCTTTTTTAAGCCTGTATTCTTTTAATAAATCGTTGGGAGAATAACCGGTGAGTGCAGTAACCCTGCGGTACAACTGCGATTTACTCATGGCCAGCATTTTTGCAAACTGATCTGCACTAAACTCATTGTTGGTAAAGTTTTTTACCAGCAGATCAAATAACGAAACCAGCAGTTGTTCATCGGGTAAAGAAAGTGCCAACAGGTGTGTGGCACTTTTATGGAGCATATCTTTTGCAATCAGTTCCTTTACACTGGCAGTAATTACAATTGGTTTATTTCGCCTGATTAAGCTCATTCCCTTTAGCAGTTGCAATGTGTCACCAAATAATTCATCCCTTTGTGATACAGGCTCACCTGCATGTATTTGTATAGAAAAGCCATCTTCAGACAAGTCAGTTAATTGTTTTTGAATAGCCAAAGCACAACTCACTGCTTTTTCTGCAGCGATGAATGAGCCAATAATTTCAAGACTATTTTGCAGCGCTTCTTTACCCGAATGCTTTTTTATTTCTTCTCGTATGACATCATTTTGCTGCGCTACTTTTTTAACAGCCGCATCCAATCCCAACTGGTGATGCAGTAAAATTGAATCAGTCGTATTTACCGACATGATAATTCGGTAAGAAGTATCATCCAACATTAGCAAACCGGTATCCGTATATTGTCCACTATCAGGGTCGGTAATACGACCGAGAAAGGATTCTACAAAATTATTCTGTACTTCAATAATCTTATGCGGCAGTAATCCGTGCGATCTGTTGTGCAGTTCATATACGGTTTCCTTATTGGGTGCATCGATTAAACAAAATACATGACCACGTAGTTCATCAATCCAATAAGTGAGGCACTTACAATGGTGATCTTTTTCAAGATAAACGTCCCTGCTATGTGCTTCCGCTACATCCTTGGCATTTACACCGGGAACGATATGGAGATCCATGAATATTGGCATAATAAAATGAATATAAATATATTTCAAACGTAAACAACCCCGCTGGCGGAATTAATTTTCCATCTGGTGTAAAATCTTTACTGTATAAGTATTGTTGCTAATCTTTTAAAACTACACCGAAGGTAACGGGTACATTACAATTTAGTAAGTTTTAAAAATGGCTAAGGGGTGCCAATCTTATGTAAGCCTGTTACTCCCTGCAACAGTCTGCCAGAAAGGTTGACACACCAGTCGGCAATATGAAATACGCACACTGAAATCGCAGCATCAACTACAAAACAAGGCGCATGGAAATTGTTTTCCTTAAATAAGCCCCATCCATTTATATCCATTTTTACGCTAATTCTCCGGTATAAAAATTAAATGCTGTTCTTTTTTCCTGGTGATCTTTTTTGCTTTTAATGCGATTGCACAAAATGAAAAGTTTTAATTGCTAAAGCCTGATCGTGTTTTTGATGGATAAACGATGCATACTGGTTGAGTGTTGTTGATAAAGAATAATACCATTGTGGCGGCAGGTTCGATGAAATTCAAATTTCCCGCAGGCACAAAAATTATTGAACTTAAAAATGTAACGGTGATGCCCGGACTGACTGAAGGGCATACCCATTTATTATTACATCCCTACAACGAAACGCCCCGGAACGACCACGTATTGAAAGAAAGCCATGCCGAGCGAATCGCTTGTGCTGTAAACCATGCAAAAGCCACGCTAATGGCTGGTTTCACCACCGTACGGGACCTGGGAACCGAAGGAGCCATGTATGATGAAGCAGGTTTAAAAACCGCCATCGAAAAAGGTGTTATACCGGGTCCCCAGATGATCATTGCCACCAGGGCCATTGTTGCCAAAGGAAGCTATGGACCGGCATCACACAATGCGGATGTTGATTTAATTGTGGGTGCAGAAGAAGTAAGCGGAATGGAAAGCATTGCCCAGGCAGTGAGAACACAAATTGGTAAAGGCGCTGATTTAATAAAAGTGTATGCCGACTACCGGTGCGGTTTGAATGGTGAAACGGCTCCTACATTTACCGTAGAAGAATTGACCAGCATGGTGACCATTGCTAATAGCAGCGGAAGAAAAGTGGTGGCACATGCGACTACACCGGAAGGGATGCGCAGGGCCATCATGGCCGGTATAAGCACCATTGAGCATGCCGACGACGGCACGGCTGAAATTTTTAAACTGATGAAAGAAAAGGGCGTCGGTTTCTGTCCCACACTAGCCGCCGGTGATGCTATTTTACAATACAAAGGCTGGAAGAAGAATGAGCAAAAGGCTGGCGGGCCTGAACCTAAAAGCATCACCCAAAAACGGATAACTTTTCAGATGGCATTGGATGCCGGGGTGGCAATTTGTATGGGTGGCGATGTAGGCGTATTTCCGCATGGCGATAATGCACGGGAAATGGAAATGATGGTAGATTATGGAATGAAACCGCTGGAAGTTTTAAAATCTGCCTCCAGTATAAATGCTGCTTTTTTTGGGTATGCCAATAAAATTGGCAGCATAAAACCTGGATTACTGGCAGATGTCATTGCTGTAGAAGGCGATCCATCAATTGATATAAAATCTATCCGGGCCATCCGGCTTATTATAAAAGGAGGGAGAATTGTGAATGATGAATAATGAGAGATGAGTAATGAATAGTGAATCGATTGCTACCGGATGGGCCATCAAGGCCGATTACTTTATAGTGGCTGGGAGAACCCCTTCATTACCAATTTCCAAAAGAAATGCACTTGCTATGTATTAGAAAATGGCATTTAACATTTGGGTTCTATTGAATTGCATCGCTGGCCTGAACAAGATTGTTGCTCAACATTAACCTGAAATAGTTATCCGATTGATCAGATGGTATAGGCTTAATTCATCATCACCACTCATCACTCACGACTTACAACTCACAACTCTTGATTCACAAATATGGCCACCACTCCTAAAGAATCTGTTTAACAATATTCCCCGAAAAGGCGATATAAATAGAACTATCTTTAAATAATCAATTTTATTTGGGAAGATCGCAGTCTCAAGTGTTTTATCTGCGCAGTCTCCACATTCAATAACCCTATATTTGCAGTCGTTTTTTAATCAAACATTATCTGTGAGCAAAAGATCTACTATATCTGTACTGATGGCAGTTTTCAATACTGATTTTTATTTAGTTAAACGTGCGATTGATTCTGTGCTTTGTCAGTGCTTTACCAATTTTGAATTGATAATCATTGATGATGGCAGTAACAACAGTACTCACAACCTGTTGCTGAATTACGCCAAAAAAAATGAGGACAAAATCATTTACCTGCGGCACAATAACTGTGGACAGTCAAAGTCGATCAACCGGGGTATTCTCAACAGTAGCGGAACTTATATTGCCATATTAGATGCCGACGACGAATACCAACCCAATTACCTCAGCAATTGTATCGAACAAATGAAAACTGCCGACCTGATTGCTTCCACCACCATCACCATTGTAGATAAAGAAGAAGATTATTACGTGCCGGATAAGCATGATAACAGCCAGGTAATTCATGTAGATGATTGTGTGTTGTTTGCCACTTTATTTGGGAAAAAAGAAGTATTTACCAGTTTGCCCTTTAAGGATATTTATGCGGCGGATGCTCATTTTTTTGAACAGGCATCCATGCACTACCGGGTAAAAAAAGTAAATCTTCGAAACTATATTTACTACCGCAATATACCCAACAGTATCTGCGCAATCTTAAAGCAAAAAAGCAGCACGGCGCTTGTTTAGTCATCCATGGATACAGCCCTTTGCAACCATTCAGCCCATCATCATGGCTTGCCATCTCACAGGAATCTATGATGTAAACAGAAGTACTATGCTTACGGATGATGATTACAGTCTTGTAAAAGATTGGGCGGATTCGGCAACAGCACTCAATATGACCGGCATTATTTTTCACAACAATTTTTCAGCGGCTACCTGTCACCAATTCGAAAGCGATTCTATAAAATTCATTGAGGTTGAGTATGATGCCATGTACAATCCAAATGTGTACCGGTACTTTATATACCGATATTTTCTACAATTGTATGCGTCCAAACTGAGTGGTGTTTTTATTACCGATGTATCGGATGTGGTGGTGCTGAATAATCCATTTATACAACCGGCCTTTATCAACAATCCAACGGCTGTTTTTTGTGGGGATGAACCAAAGTGCCTGGACAATGATTGGATGAAAGACCATGCCACTCATTTACGCAATGGCATTCCTGATTATGCGGCTTATGAAGCAGCGTTTAAAGCAGCCCCTTTACTCAATTGTGGCGTGATTGGCGGCAACGCCCTGGTGATGCAGGAATTGATTGAACAACTTTGCGATATCCACCGCCTGTACAACCACAACAATCAAACTGCTTATACCGGCGATATGGGCGCTTTTAATTTTCTGGTTCGAACCCAATACAACGATCGGCTGATACATGGCCATCCGGTGAATACTGTTTTTAAAGCATACCAGCAGGAAAGAACCGATTGCTGGTTCAGGCACAAATAGATTTCTGTTTCCGCCCTTGTCCTTGCTCAATATTTTTTATGCAGCCATTCTTTGTAAAATTATTTTGCATGGTATGGAAGAAGTAACTTTTACAAGGTGGTTTTTGTGAAGCGGTATTGGAAAATAATCTCCTGCTGCAAGTTTGTGTACGGTATCTCCGACAATAATATCGCAGGTACCTTCCACAATCAAAAATTTTTCAATTTCATGATCGTGTACTTCCTGTGGTGCAAAATCTTTGATCCACACAATTGCTGTAATCGCTTCCGCAGTATAGCCGATAATTTTGGCATGGATGTTTTCTGTACCCGGAGTAACCATATCAGCCCGCTTTAACCATGGGCCATAATCTTCAATGGCCGAATTTTCGTTTAGCTCAGGAGGCACCGTAACGGGTTCGCCGCTTTTTAATCTTTCGGTATAATCGATGGTAGCCAGCAAAAATGGTTTAATGATGGGATCTGGCTGAATGGCACGTTCCATTGCATAAGCTTCCATTGCTATGCTGATGGCGTCTATTTCGTTCCGGATAGCAGCATCTGCCGCTGCCCGCTGCTCTACTTCTATTGATTGTTCGGGACTGGTTAAACCTAAAACATACTGTTCCAGTACCCCTGAATCTATGTATTCTCTACCTGTTGTCATATTCTTTTATCGCATTCTATTGTTACCGCTGGTGTAACTTTATTTTTAAACAGTTTTTCATTTTACCCGATGGCAGAAGCTGTTGGATAGGCTGGCTTTTAGTTGAGATAAGGCCAAATATACCATTTTACACATCCTCCTGAATGGAATGTTCATCATTCGTTGTGTCGATCATATACGGAAATCATGCATCGCAAGGTTGTAGGTATTTGAAATGTTTTACGGCTCAATTGATTAGAAAATTTAATTGTATTGTAATGCTACAAATCACTTAAAATGCAATAGCACATTAAAACCCAAAGTCCCTCTGCTGGTTGGCAAAGAGAATTTGGGTTGTTTTATTATTCAGGAGTGTTATTCCCTAATACACTGGAATTATTAAATCAATTATTTCCCCGGCATGGATGGTCTTACTTCTATTTTGCTAGGCAAAGTGCGTGGATTCATTTTTAAAAGATCGGCCACCAATTCACCAATATCTTCCGGTTGTATCTTCCAGGCATCTGCATCTCCTGGAACATGTTGATTAAAATGAGTTGCTACAGAACCCGGCATTATAGTAGAAACCTTAATGCCGTATTTACGCAAATCCAGCATGATGGCTTGTGTGAAGCCGACCAGTCCAAATTTACTGGCGTTATAAGCAGAGGCAGTTTCAAAAAAATTAGTACCCGCAAGACTTGAAATGGTGATGATATAACCTTGCGATTGCTTCAGGGCATCCAGACTTGCTTTTACACTATTGAAAACGCCGGTTAGGTTGGTGTCGATGGTTTCATGCCATTGTTCAGCCGTGATACTTTCAATATTTGCAAAATGACCAACGCCTGCATTGGCTACCAACACATCCAATTGACCAAAATGATCCAGTGTTGCCTTGATGGCGTTTTCTTCGGATGCCATTGAACTGACTCCTGATTCAAGGGCCAGCACTTTTGAAGGATCGTTACTTAAGGATGCAGCCGCTTCCTGCGCCGCCGCAAGAGTTCTGCTGGTGATGGCCACTTTCATGCCATTGGCCAGTAACGTTGCTGCAATGCCATAACCAATGCCTTTGCTGCCCCCGGTTATGTAGGCTACTTTATTCGTGAGATTATTCATTTTTTAAATAATTTAAATTGAAAAATAACAAACTGTTTATTTGCGGGTTCAAGGTAATTGAATTATTTTTTTGATTACCAGATCATACAAGTAAAAAGGTGCTGAGGCAAAATTTATAAGAAGGCAACCTTAAATGATAGAGGGTTGAAAAGGTTGTTATGCGACGGATTGGTGGGGATCAATCCAGTGTATCAATCAGGGTTCGTATTGCTCATTCGCTTTCTATTGGGATATCGCTTTGCCGGATCGGTGTTTTAATTTAAAAAAGTTTAGGGCTGATTCATTAAAATTTTTGATCAATCAGCAGCAGCCAACCGCACAGTAAATATCCAAATAGTAAATGAAACTGTCGGCGGCTACTTTGGGGGCGCTTAAATTATAACTACATGAGGCTCACTCTAATTCTGGCGATATTTTACGTTGCTTATCATAAATAAACTGTCCACCAGTTAAGGGGGGATTGTGAAGCAATAGATGTTTAAATGTTTTGTACCTCAGCCATGCAAAAAAGTATTCAATCAATTTTTTTCAGGTGAGCCAATTTTTAGGCTCACCTGAAAAATTAAAAATGGGGTTGCTTCGTTGCTTACCACTTACTACCGGCAAAACAAGCTTTCAATTTCATCGTCAACATCAAAAAAAAATTGTTGATTGCATCTGAAGGCTAGCAGATATTGACAAATAGTTTATCATTGTTCGTTCATTGAATGGACTCATTGTTTAAAATAAACTTTCCGGATTTTTCCATTCTCCACCAAATAGATTGCAACGGCATGTGCTGGTTTGTCGCCAAAGCCCGATACCTCTTCCTGGTCAATTACCATATTGCCTTGCACAATCCGGTTTACCAACCTGCAATGTAAACCCGGAACCTGGGTGATAAATTGATAGTCTTTACGCATGTTTTCTTTCCCTTTCATAAGTAGCTTATCAGGTAGCTCGTAAATTTCTACATCATCTGCATAAGGCGCCAGAAATGCTTCCAGGTCGTGGGCATTGTAAGCATTTAGTTGTTGCTGCGCCAGTAGTTCCGGCGAGGAGGTGATCAATGTTTCGGGTTTAAAAGGAATTCCTTTGTTGATCACCCAGTCAATCTTTCGCCAGTTGGCAATATCATCCAGCGGATTCGCTGATAACACCAGCATATTGGCCAGCTTATTTTTGCTGATGCTGCCCCAGTCGTTTTCCTGTCCAACTGCTTTGGCACCATTGATGGTAGAGGCTTCCAGTAATTGCCAGGTATTCATGCCCGCTGCCTGCATGGCTTTTAGCTCTTCAAAATAGGAGCCGGCGTGTTGTGTGCCAATGTTGCCGGCATCTGTACCCGTAGCGATGGTAATACCGGCATTCACCAGTTTTTTTAAATTCACCTGCATGATGGAATCCGCCCGCTTTTCTTTTGATTGCTGAAGGGTAGAAGACATGGCTTTGATGTACTCACCTGCCAGCAGGGTATCCGGTTGCGGATAGTTTAGTATAGAAGCAATGGCAGTAGGGTTGGCGATGGCCAATTCATCCGTTGTAAAATGATATTGATCACCCAGTACTTTTGAATAATTTCCCATTACCACAAGAGTAGGACAAATTACCGTTTTGCTTTTCTTCAGTAGTTGTACAAATGCATCATTGATTATTTCATCATCCACACTATGTACCAAAAAATCGGCCCCAGCTTCTACGGCAAGTTGGGCAGTAATGCGTTCGGTGGCATGTACTGCCACCCTTAATTTATTTTGATGCGCTTCTTCAATGGCCGCTTTCACCAGCGGTAAATTTTTCCGGGCTCCTTTTTCTATATCGGCATCGGTTACAATATACCAAAGTTTGATAAAATCGGTGTGCAGTGGTAATTGATTCCGCACCGATTGGCGCACGCCTTCTTCCGTTACCATCATTTCAAAAGGAGATTCTTTACCCGATTTTTTGTACGGCTCCGGAACATAGGTAGTCAGCAAAGGTCCTGTCATTCTAATAACCGGCGAATAGGATTTGTTGGCAAACGAATCCCGTTGCGCTAAAAAAGTAAACGACGCTCCCACATCTATTACGGAGGTAATGCCTATGCTGGTATACCGACGCAGCAAATCTTCCATATTGGTATGCAACCAGGCGAGTTCCTTTTCATGCGACTGGTATTTGCGCAAGTCTATTACATCTGGCCGGGTATAAATGCCACCGCTCTGGAAAAAATGTACATGCGCATCGGTAAATCCCGGCACTAAAAATTTTCCGGTGCCATCAATTTCTGTTGTGCCATCGGGTAAGGAGGGCAATTTGCCTTTATCAGCCGAAATGATCCTGCCGTCTATTGCCAATACATTGTAGCCCGTTAAGACCTTCTTTTTTTCAACATCCATTACCGTGATGTTTTTGATAAAAACTTGTGCTGCAATGGGCTGTACGCACACAAGAATTGTTAACAATGAGATGAAGCGCATGTGGATTTTTATTAAGAATGAAATAAAATGTAGCAAGCCTGTTGTAGCAGGCTGCTGTTGGTATTTGTTAAAAACTTTGTTTCAGTGTGTCGTTTCTCTAAGACAATATCAGCTTGCCTTTTGATTCTCGCCCACTCCCTTCAAGTGCAGCAGGATCAGCGGCTTTTATCAACACTACTGCTGTATCTTTTAAGCCATTGGTTCCTTTAGTTTATCTTTTTGAATAGCCAAAC
>Ga0209181_10003566_pt1 | contig 23834 bp, 19 predicted proteins | sample MAT05_FD_187208 | JGI IMG/M metagenome (GOLD analysis project Ga0209181, IMG submission 187208) | Freshwater microbial communities from Lake Fryxell liftoff mats and glacier meltwater in Antarctica - MAT-05 (SPAdes) (version 2) | ecosystem: Environmental > Aquatic > Freshwater > Ice > Liftoff...
CTGGACAATTAACGCTTGACATAAACGGCGATAAGAATGAAAAGGTGTCGGAAAAAGAAACGGTAAACGTAGCTTCGCATGACAGGAATAAAAAAACGGAGGATAAAAAACATCCGGTAAGAAATGCATTTCCGGAAAATCTGCGCCGGGAAATATTTATCATCAAACCCGAAGGTGATTTAACGGGATGCAAAAAAATAGGAGAAGAATATACCGAAATATTAGAAGTGGTAAAACCTGAAATCTATGTAAAACGTTATGTGCGTGAAAAGTATGTATGTGCCGAAGGTGGTAAGATCATGATTGGAGAGCTGCCATCAAGGGCACTGGATAAGAGTTTACTTGGAGAACAGTTAGTGGCGCAGATTATTGCCGATAAGTATGTGGACCATCTTCCATTGTATCGTCAGGGTTCACGCTTTAAGCGTATGGGAATAGACATATCGGTATCCACCATAAACGATACGGTAAAGAATACCTGTAACTTACTGGAGCCACTCTACGCATGCTTGCAGGAATTGACATTAAGTGCTGATTATTTAAATGTGGATGAAACAACAATAAAGGTATTGGATCACACGAAAAAAGCAGATCCCAAAAAGAAAGGAAAAACACATTTGGGTTATTATTGGGTATATCTGGATGGAAAAAAGAAGTTAGTTTTTTTTCAGTATCGCCCCGGGCGAGGGATGGAAGGGCCGGCAAAAGCATTAAAAAATTTTCAAGGTCATTTACAAACGGATGGATATAGCGTTTATGATGCATTTGATATAAAACCGGGTATTACCTTATTAGGTTGCATGGCACATGCACGCCGTAAATTTGAAGAAGCAAAAGGCAATGATGCCGAACGTGCCGAATATATATTATCGCGTATCCAGGAGCTTTACAGTATTGAAAGAGAAATCCGCGATAATCTATCGAAACTTACTCCCGAAGAAATAGTATCAAAGCGGGATTTAAAATCAAAACCGATATTAAAAGGACTAGAAGAATGGTTTAAAGAAAATCAGTCACAAGTAACCCCTAAATCACCAATTGGTAAGGCAATACAATATGCATTAACACGATGGGATAAATTAAGTCGATATACAGAAAATGCAGATCTGCAAATAGATAACAATCTTGTAGAAAATGCGATTCGACCGGTAGCCATTGGAAGAAAAAACTTTATGTTTGCCGGATCACACGAGGGTGCAAAACGCGCAGCCATGATGTATTCCTTTTTTGGAACATGCAAATTGCATAATATTAATCCACAAGAATGGCTGGCAGATGTTTTAGTAAGAATAAACGATACCAAGCTCTCCCAACTCCATGAATTACTTCCGCAAAACTGGAAGCCTTCAGTTAAGGAAATTATTTGATAGTTTTGAGGTGTAGTTCACCATGTGCTTACGGTGCAAAACCTTATGACTATGTTATGATGTTTAAAATTATGATTTTACAACGCTATTTTGGTTTAGGGGATAAGCAAATCGAGTTTCAAATTGTAGATAGAATGAGTTTTAAACAATTTTTGGGGCTTGAAACCGGAGACAAAGTTCCTGACGAAAAAACTGTTTGGTTTTTTAGAGAAAAACTTACAGAAATCGAGTTAATTCCCTTACTATTTGACCTTTTTATCAATTTTTTAGCGGAAAAAGAATTGATTTTAAATGAAGGACGAATGATTGATGCTAGTTTTACAATTGCTCCTAGGCAAAGGAATACACGTGAAGAAAATGAAAAAATAAAAAAAGGTGAAGGCGATGAATTGTGGAATGATAACAAACATAAAAAATCTCATAAAGATATTGATGCAAGATGGACAAAGAAAAACAAGGAAACATTTTTTGGATATAAAAACCATGCAAAAGTAGATTCTAAAAGCAAATTTGTAAATAAATATGTGGTAACTGATGCGTCAGTTCACGATTCGCAAGCATTAGATGAATTACTGGACGAAAAAGATAAAGGTCAAACATTATATGCCAACAGTGCTTATACTGGAGAAAATCAAGAAAAAACGATTGCTAAACACGAAATGGAAAACCAAGTTCACGAGAAAGGATACAGAAATAGCCCTTTAACGGAAGAACAAAAAGCAAAAAACACAGAAAAATCAAGAACTAGAGCAAGAGTAGAACACGTCTTTGGCTTTATAGAACAAAGTATGAATGGATTGTGTTTGAAATCAGTAGGCATAAAAAGAGCAACAGGAATCATTGGTTTAATCAACTTAACCTACAACTTATTTAGATATGAGCAAGTAGTTAGAATTAAACCACAAGCTACTGTTAGTTAGTTAGTTGGCTGGCTGGTTGGTTGGTAAAATATTCAAAAAAATTAGGTGAAATGTAAAATTAATTTATAAATTAGCAGAATAAAAGTTCAAAAAGCATTTAAAAGGAGTTCGTGCTTATTAGATTTTTCTGTAAAAAATGAATTTTTAGAACTCCCCTAAAAATTTTGCAGGGGGTTCTAATTTTTTTTAACTTGCAAAAAAAAGTTCTACTCCTTAACTAAATTAAAAGTATTCTTCAAAATGAGAAAAATAGGTAACTTTATATTATTGATTACTTTAATTGGTGAAGGATTATCACAAGCACCTGAAATTGAATGGCAGAATACAATTGGTGGTGGTTCAACAGACAAACTATCTTGTATTGATTTGACATCTGATGGTGGTTATATTCTTGGAGGCTCATCCGGGTCTACCATTTATGGAGATAAAACTGAGGACAATATTGGTTTTTTCGATTACTGGATTGTAAAGCTTGATAGTATTGGTGACATTGAATGGCAAAATACCATTGGGGGAACATTAGAAGATGTTTTGACTGCGATTACACAAACGGAAGATGGGGGTTACATTGTTGGCGGCTATTCTTTATCTGGGGTTTCGGGTGATAAAACCGAAGCGAACATTGGAGACAATGACTATTGGATTATCAAACTTAACAGTATTGGTAATATTGTTTGGCAGAATACAGTTGGGGGAAATTCAAGTGATCAATTGACTGATTTAATTCAAACTAATGATGGAGGCTTTTTAGCAAGTGGAACTTCATGGTCAGGAATCTCAGGCGACAAAACCGAACCAAATATTGGTAATCAGGATTACTGGATAATAAAGCTGAATAGCGAGGGTAATATTGAATGGCAAAACACAATTGGCGGAACAAACGCAGACGCTCAATATGGAATTATGCAAACAAGTGATGGCAATTATCTAATTGGTGGAATTTCACATTCAGGTATTTCCGGAGATAAAACTGATCCCAATTTTGTAAATTTAGTTGGTCTCAATACTGCAGATTATTGGGTTATTAAAATAGATGTCGCTGGAAATTTATTATGGCAAAATACCATTGGCGGTAATGATGGCGATTATTTATATTCACTTACATTAACGGAAGAAGGTAATAATATTTTAGGTGGTAGTTCGTATTCTAATGTTTCAGGAAACAAAACGGTTGGTAATTACGGCGACTTAGATTATTGGATAGTGAAAACTGATAGTATGGGTGACCTTGTTTCACAATGGAATTTCGGTGGAAACTCAACTGATAATTTTCAACAAATTAAATCCACTGATGATTCAGGGTTTATACTTGCTGGTTATTCTTTATCAAATATTTCGGGTAATAAATCTGAACCGAATTATGGGGAGGATGACTATTGGATAATAAAAATCGATAGCTTAGGGGATATTCAGTGGCAAAAAACATTTCAAGGAGAGGGTCTTGATCGTGCATATACAATTGTTCAAACACCAGATGGGGGTTACATTGTTGGCGGACAATCAAGTTCAAATATTTCACCCGATAAAGCGGAGAATGATATTGGAAATGGGGATTATTGGGTAATTAAATTATATCCTGAAAATTGCACGCCGCTTCTTTATTTCCGCGATCTCGATTTGGACGGATTTGGAAACATGGGAGATTCAACACTTTCATGTGTAATGCCACTTGGTTATGTTGCTAACAGTTTAGATTGTGATGATACCAATGATTTAATTAATCCCGGAATGGAAGACATATGCAATGCTGCGGATGATAATTGTAATGGTCTTATAGATGACGATGCTTTATTTTTTGTATGGTATTTAGATAGTGATCTAGATAGTTTTGGGGATTTTTTTATTGACTCAATCTCTTGTTTTGAATTATCGGGTTTTGTCCTTAATAACTTAGATTGCAATGATTCAACAGCTGCAATTAATCCTGATGTTTCTGAAATTTGCAATGGATTAGATGACAACTGCAATTTTGCAATTGACGAAGATTTGGTGGTTAATACTTTTTTCGCAGATAGTGATGAAGATGGGTTTGGCAATTCAGAAATATTTTACTTATCATGTCTAACTACCATTTCAGGTTATGTATTGGATTCAACCGATTGCGATGATTCAAATAGTGGAATCAATCCAATTTCAATTGAAGTTTGTAACGGCTTAGACGATAATTGCGACGAAAATATTGATGAGGGTCTTGACTTTCAAAATTTATATTTGGACTGGGATAGTGATAATTTCGGGAATCCTTTAGTGGATACTACAACTTGTGAGTTTATAATTTTAGGTTATGTTATTGATAGCACTGATTGTGATGATGCAAATTCATTAGTTTATCCCGGTGCCCTTGAGATTTTTAATAACCTGGACGATAATTGCAATGACATTATTGATGAAGGGTTAACTTCAATCAACAATGTTCTTCCTTTTCCTTTTAAGATATTTCCGAATCCAAGTAACGGTGACTTTAAAATTCAGTTTTCCTCTAAAATTAATTCATTAGTGAGAATAGAAATAAGGGACATACAAGGACAAAGCATTTACTCTGAAACCTTTTTTTCCATACAAACAATTTTCATCAAAATGCAACCAATTACACCTGGTTTATACTTTCTTAAAATAGAATTAAGTAATCCTTATATTATCCCAATTCAAATTATTGATTTCTAACTTTAACTAAGACATACAATTATGAAACCCCAAATCTTCACCTTATTTATGGTAATTAATTTAGTGCTTAACTCACAAGTAACATCTGTAGGTATAAGTGCACCAGGTAGTGTATTTTCTATATCTGGATCGCCCGTTACAACTACAGGAACTTTAACTTTGAATTTTGTTACCCAGACCGAAAAAACCTTTTTTGCTGGTCCAACTACTTCCCCGGCAGCAGCACCTTCATTTAGAAAAATTTTAGCAACTGACCTACCCTATGTTTCTGCGAGTACTGAAGGAATTGTTAGTACTAATACGGCTTCAACACAAGTACTGGGAGATGGTGATAAAGAGTTTCCAGATCTTGCATTTTTTACACTTGGTGGAGAAACATCGCCTTCAATAGGATTTGCGGCTAATCATGGAAGTGGGTTTAGTTATTTAAATACTCCTTCAAAAATCTTATCTCTTTCAATAGATGGAGCTTATAAATATCAATTTCTTTCTGGTGAATTTAACATGAAGGATGGGACAAACTTTGCCTCAGGGGCCAATAAACTTAGTATCAATATAACGCATGACTCGAATATTAATGGCCAGGATGGCGGTGTTAGTGTTTCTACATATGGAGGCACGACTGCGGGAGCTGGCAATAGAAAGTGTGCAACTTTTGGAGGTAGGACATCTAGTGGAACTGAAGCTATCCCTACCAATACAATTGCTGACCAACGCCTTGCTGAGTTTATAGGAAAAGGATATACAACAGATTGGGAAAGTGATAATAGGGGTGTTTTTGGAATTTATGCTGCAGAGGACCATATAGGGAGTGCTCAAGGTGCATATTGTAAAATAAGGACTACGAGGCTATTAACTGATCAGGCACATAATAGTTTATTAGTTGATCCCGCCGGTAATGCGGGCCTTAGTAACAATACAACAATACCTCAAACTTTTCCCGCTGGTTGGAGTGGAGCAACAGATTATGATAGTAGATTTTTCACAATAGAATCCTTCACCACTACAGCCAGTGATGCTGGATTGTTTATTCAAAACTCAAATGGGACAAGAGGAATTAATCTTTGGTTTGATAATTCTGCAAACGTTAATTATATTGACAATATTAGAAATTCAAATACAAATATTTTACAAACTAGGTTTAAAACTGCAACAGGACCTGTTATTTCAATGACAACCGGGCTTTTTGATGTTGGTGGAAGCACTTTCGTAGGCGGAACCAATTTTGGTACGGATGCATCCCCTGATAATGTTTTGACTGTTGGTAGTACAAGTCAATTTCAAGTGGATGGGAATGGTATTATCGTAAAATACAATAATATACCCACGGTTGGTAATGGAGTTCCTGCCATATATGATGTTGAACAAGCTACTGCTCAGACAGCACAAAAAACCGCGACCACATTTTTTACAACTGCAGCAACCGATGGATATTACAGAATTAATTGGGTGTGTACTATTACTACTGCTGCCACCACATCTTCCATCTTAGGACCATTTCAGATCTTATATACTGGAGCGACTGATAATACTGTAAAAACATGGCCTTCAGGAAATATAAATAATTTTAATCAATGTGCTACGAATAATACAGGATCAGGAGTTGTAAGTGGATGTATGACTGTTTATGCTAAAGCAAGTACAAATTTTCAATTTGCGATTGGATACACCAGTGCCGGAGGTACTGCAATGATATATGATTATCATATTACCACCGAGAAGTTATAACTATTTGAATAAATTTGTTTGAATGTCGATGCTATGAAAATCATGGCTTCGGCATTCTTATTTTTTGTCCTTGCAAGGCGGCAAGGTGTACGTAGAACAATTAAAAGAGCATCTAATTGAGGGTAGATTTGAAGCAAAGAATACATATAAATTCGCAAAGTCACTTAAAAAATTGGTTGTGGAAATTACCTCTGAATCTAAACTACAAAGGAAAATATTAGATTCTTATTGGAAAGAAAAATACGGAAAACAATTCGATGAACAAGAAATTGCAAATAATGATCAAATTAAATTATTTTAATTAACAAACATCAAATAAATTCTTCAAATGCAAGTAGAAATTGAAGAAAAAAGCATCGCAGAATTATTAGACCTAAAAAAGAATAATATGTTGAATCCAAATCCGGAATATCAACGAGGTGCAGTTTGGTCCGACGCTCAAAAAAAGAAATTGATAGATTCCGTTTTAAGAGCCTAAAGTAAATCAGTGAAATGTAAATCAATCTTAGAACCTGAAAACTTTAAAAGTGAAAAAAATATGAGAAGAAATAATGAGGAATATTCTAAATTGAAACCAAGACAACGCATTTATATATATATACAATCATAATAAAAAATGACACTAATTTCGAATGTAATTGCAGATAATTTCATTGTGCTTGCAGCTGACCAAAGACGTGCATTTAACATTGGGTCAGAATCTGGTGATTTAGCTGATGATGTTAATAAATTATTTGTTGGCAACAATTATTGTATGGGTATTCAAGGAGATGTTTCAAATACAGAAAATATTTATTTAAATAAATTGAAAGCTTTCATATCTGACAACAAGACACTTAACCCTTTAGATCTAAATGAAAAACTTCAGAACTATTTTAATTTGCCATTCTTTGACACTAAAGTAACAGAGTTAAATTTATCAATATCTGGATTTATTGATAATAGTTTATTTTCTTTTTATTATGATATAAAGAATGATATCATTAAAAATTGTCTCATTGATGATGAATATGGAGTTCGTTTTAATAATAGCTCGGAGAGAGAAGAGCTATTTGATCGATCATTTATTCATATTCATAACTATTTAAGTGATTTACAAGAAGAAGAATCAGATGAAATTATATATTTCCAACTTCGACATTTACCGATCGAGAAAATAATTAATGCCCTGAAATTCATGTATGCTAAATTTAGCGATGACGAGAGTGTTGCTTTAGTAGGTGGGCAAATGAATTACTGTATAATTACTCCAAGTTCTCTTGAACTTCATATAAATTAATACTATGACAAAATTTTATTCACTCATTGCATATGACGGCCACAATAGGAATGATTTTTATTTGGAGCGGCAATTAAGTACACATCGCCTATCCATAGGATGGGGAAATGAAAATCCTTTTGATTTTGACTCAATTGAAGATTTAACCAAAATGATACGAAGGAATACTGACCCACAGGAAACAATGCATAATGCAACCAATGGTGGGGAATCGCTTCACTTATTTAAAGCTTTAGTAGTTGGCGACATTGTCTTTGTACGAGGAGAAGCTCAAATAGTTGATGTAGTTCGGATTACGGGCATTCCATTTTATGAAGCAAATTTACAGTTATTACATTACCCCGGTTATCAAACCTATGCACCTTTTGAACAGCTTAGACCTGGGAATCAAATAATTTATCCAGTCAACCAGATGTCTTCAGGCCTACATGACGAATTCATTTTTGAAGAGGGGAGATCACGCGTATTTAAAGAAGTTGAAATGCAAAATGCTATCACATTATTACTAACCATTATTAGAAGAATTTAATAGTTTTAATTAATGCAATCCAACTTACAAAATATTAGAGCTATTGTTAACGAGTCAATCGATTTCTGGCTGGAATATCTAAGCATTTTAAAAATATTCATAGAACCCGACCCTGCAAATATTTTTATTTTTCAAATATCATCACTTTTTAAAAATAGAGTCGTTGATACCATTAACGATTGCCAAACAATTGAATCTAAAATCACTTCGCAGTTTGAGGAAGTTAAAATCAATGATTTTAAATTTTATAATGAATTTCGAAATGAGCTTGAATATCAACTAAGCGAACTAAATAAACATGCGTCGGAATTATTTATCGGTCATGAGCCTAATACAATCCCACTCAAGCGCAAGTTTATCGTTTCTTATTTAGGAACTGAGTTAACTAATTTGGAGAAGTTAATCAGAACAATGGCATGTAATTTACCTGAGAAAGAAATTTATGATATTGATTCCATATTTATCGAAAAAAAGAAAAAGGCTACAGAGGTTACCAATAGTGAAATTCCAAAATATTTATTAGGAGCAGTTACGGGTATAGTAAAGAAACCATCGAATTTAAGCAGCGGGCAATTTCTTGCCTTTCTCAGAAACAAGGCTGTTGTTTTTTTAATATTTAAAGTTAAAGACGCCGAATTTTTTAAAGCACTTGTTGACGCTGGTGAAGAAAATTCAATTTCATTGGCTGCTGATATTTCTTCCGGAGATTATAGCTTCATTATTAAAGTTATGACATCTCCAAAGGCCAAAGAAGAAATTTCAGCAATTCAGATATCAGAAAAAGAGGAGCTTCAATTTATTACAGGAAATAAAGAGTTTTTTAAATTGATTTACGGGTACCTAATAATGATTCACCCTGAGGAAGCAAAAGTAATTTTAAGAAAAATTATTGATTCGTTGAATGGCAGGTTACCTTTTATCGAATTGATTAAAATCATAGTCCAATTAAGAATTGATCCGATGACACTAAATATAAAGCAAATTTAATACCTGATAATTTCTGGATACTATATGCGAACTTTTTGTTTGTTTATTTTATATGGCTGGGCTTTCTTGGGAAGGCTAATAAAATCGACAAGGAATTTAAGGAATATTATAGGAATCAAGCCGAACAGTCAATGAATATAGCCATTGCGAAACTTGAACATCCCGCCGTTAGAAAAAACCTATATTGGGGAGCGTGGCATTGGCTTGAAATTATTTTGACGGGTGGATTTTTGTTAGCTTCTTATTGGTTTATTAATTGTTAGGCTAAGATTTCCATTAACGAATTGGACAATTATATATATTCACTACTAAGATAAAAATCTTAACCCTTATAATATTCCACAGGAGTATAAAAAAAATACGTATTAGGTTTGTTTATTATTGGAATATTTTCAAATCCTTCATTTATCGCTAACAACCTCTCCTTGCATTCTTCAAAATCTTTCTGAGGGACTTGGTAATAAATCTTTTTAAGACGACTAGAATTTTGTAAAATTTCTTTATCAATATTAAAATTAAATTCCGGGAATGAATATCCGATTATTACTAAAATCTCTGTTTCTTCAATTACTGACTTCGCATAACTTCGAGTCATAGTTACTATGTTATTATCTTTTTCCCATGCAAATGCAAAAATCGGCTCCTCGTATACTCTTTTATCATTTCGATGAAAGATATCTATCAACATTTTTAGTGTTTGATAAATTTCATCTTTCTTCAAGTCGAGCATATTTATCAGTCTTTTTACTGAATTGTCATTATATAATCCAGCAGTTCCATTTAGCTTTATAATGCATGATTTATCTTTATAAAAATCATTCTGCCATGAAGGAAAAATGCAAAAGTCCTCTTGAATTTCATCTAAATTATTATTTGTAATAGAGCTAAGTGCAATTTCAAATTGTAAATCATAGTTCCAGGAAATAACCTTAATATTTCCAGGCAATTCGTATTTATGCCTTGACTTAGCTTTGATTAATTTGGGCATCAAAAAATGTAAATACCTAGGGTCCGAAATTAGGTTAATTTTATTCTTTATTGATTGTTCAACAGCGATATTTGAACTGTTTGGATGGTTATTATCCATAATATCTGTATAATAGTCCCAAGATTCTTCCTTCATGAGTTGTTCGTAAATTAAATACGCCGACAACAAATATTTAATTTTCATCAATTTCATCTCTTCATTCGACAAAGTATAACGATAGGCCAAAGCATCTATCGAACGGTTTTTTCTAATATCTTTAATTAATTCATGAAGAGCTTGGGTAAATACAATACTGAAGGTGGCGTCCTCAAATTTATTGCGATGCTTATTCAAGAAGAAATTTTTGAAATATGTCATCCCATCCGCTAATTGATTTGACATAGGCAGGGCTTCACTACTTGCTCCTGCGCCAAAATAATAAGTAATATTCTTCAAAAAGAATTTATTTTATCCTTTACCATAAATTAATAGAGTTGGAGTCTTTCTAATGGGAGTCATTCTTCAGCCACCTTTATAGCTCGTTTATCTACATCACCAATTACTCTGTATTTTCGCCCACATTTTGTACATTTTGTGTAACAAGTATCACCAAATTGATAATAACATCTACCTATTAACAATTCGCCGCACTTACAAATCCAGCTCGCGTTATTGCCTTCATGAGTTGCATCATTTGTCGTTGTATCCAGAAATAAAACTGGAATCTTATCGAGTTTCAATTCAGAATCAACAGGGTTTCTTCTTGCCATAATTTTAAAATTTTTATTTATTTTCTTTTCTAATTTTCATGAAATCGGTGACTGATGGGAAAATTGGGGGTTTTTCACTATGCCCATTGTGTTGTAATGTCTCACTTGGGTTGTATCTGTTCATGTCAATAATGGAATCAATAAGCTTGTGTCTGAGCTTATCTCTCTCTTCGCCATCTGGTAAGTTTTCAATTTCTCTTTTATGGCTCTCGTAAGACTTAGCCAGGGCCTCTTTATATGCATATTCCTCTTGTAATCGCCTATTTTGACTTTGATGTTTACCAGAAAAAATTGCTAACCAGATTACTGGTATGAAAAAAGGAATACGTTCAAGCAAATGAATTAATGCATCAGTTATGGATACAGTTTCGCGGAAACTATGGTATGCAAAAAAAATCATACCCCCAATAGATAATACAAATATTCCGGACCATAAATAATAAGGATTACTATAACTCCGTTTTTGATTTTCATATGCTTTTGCTAAACCAGTTGTAGTTGCTCCTGGCAACAACCCTTCAATTTTATCAAAGAGTGCTTTAGTATTCAATTCCCATTCTTTTATTTTCCTTTTATAATCTAATTCCAAATCTTCCAGCCTATTCTTCAGCCCTATTTTATTTGCATCTAAGTCTCCAAAGATTGTAGTATTATATTGATCAAATGATTCTTTAAGGCTCTCAACTTCTAAAGCATAGGATTTTATCTCATCGTAGGCTGTTTTTAATTCGGACTTTTTGCTAGGACTTCCATCTTCAGCCTCCTCAAGATAAAGATCAATCAATTCATCAAGGTCATCTGACTTTTCAGTGATTTTTGCAACTATATTAGTAGCTTCATTCAATTCATTTTCAAATTTGGATTTGTATCCCGGACGGTCCTCATTATCTGAAAATATTTCTTCACTAAATTCCTGTACTTTTTCTTTTACTTTACTGTAATCGTCTTTCAAGTCATTTATTATTGATTTTAAGTAGTTTTTTTGTCCTTTTTTTAATTCCTTATCTTGATCATGCATGTTTATTTCATTTAATAGTTAATTTTAATTTGGGGTTTTAATCACGCTGCATCCCAGAGCTCGATAACTTGTTTACAAATCGGTTTTAAGGCCATTATATTTTGTTTAGTATTTAAGGGAGCATGAATTAGTCCATTACCAAAAACATCAAGAGAAAAGCACAATTCTGGAATTACAATTCCATCCCTTCCAACTACCTTTTTTTTGACATACTCATAAATAATACTGGTAGTTATAGAGGCCTGCTCATTTGAAAAGGGTTTTGATTTACTGATATGAAATTTTATTGCACCGTAAACACTCCTTCCTTCAATGTTAACTTTAATTATTACTTCCGGCGCAACAATAATATTTAAACCATAAATATCAACAGTTTTGTCTTGCGGCTTAATAATCTCATAAGGGTTGTTTCTCAAAATTGATGGCATTTTCATTTCAAGTAGCCTCCGTAACGCTTCAATTGAAACCTGCTTATTAGTTTGAGTCCACTTTTTTTCTGTTGCAGGTTTTTTGACAATTAAATCAATTGTTTTTAATATGGGGCCAATTTCATTAATATCCGTAAAATATCTTTTCATTCCAGCTTTGGCTTGCTGATACCATGGGAGCAAGAATTTATTTGGAATTTTCTGTTGCTCTATAATTCTTTTCCTTTTGTTTTCAGTGCCAGAAAAAAATACGGCCAATTGATTGATGGAAAGCTGTGCTCTCATGTTTAGAGAATTTGAATAATTGCTTATCTAAAATCATCCTTTTACAATTTTTTTACAATTTGAGCTTGGTTTTGACAACATGGCTGTAAATAATGTCAGATTATCTAATTAAATTCTCTAATGTATGACAAATGATCTGAAGAAAAGATAGAATTTGTTTTACCCATGTTTTACCAAAAATAAAAAAACCCTCGCAAATCATTGATTTACAAGGGTTTAATCTTATTAGGTGTGATCCCGCTGGGATTCGAACCCAGGACCCCAACATTAAAAGTGTTATGCTCTACCAACTGAGCTACGGAATCAACTCTCTTATTACAGAGATATTTTATTATTATTATTACTTCAAAAGAACAACTCGAACCCAACCCCGATAGCTATCAGGGCAACATTAAAAGTGGTATGCTCTACCAACTAATCCTTTATCCCGATAGCTATCGGGATTGGGATAAAAACCATTTAAATAAGGACGTATTTTGCACCCCCTTTTTTCAAAAGTGTCGCAAAGATACAATCTTAAGTGATAAATTAAAATAATAGTAAATTTTTATTTCAATAGCACACCATCAGCTACAAAACGAAGCTCTTCTTTAGAGGTGGTGATGGCATCTATTTCAGCCTGCGACTTACCTGCATCGGCAGCAAGGTGTTTTTGTTCGTCTACTGAAACAGTTCTTATTGCTGCTTTGCCTTCTATTACTACCGATTGTCCTGTTATGTCTTTAGGAACAAAGAACGCATAGTCTTTAAATGTAACCATCATGCTCTGGCCGTTGCCTGCATCTAAAGTCATCCAACATCCTTTTGCTTGGCATACGCTTGTTACTTTTCCTACAACTTTTCCCGTATAGCCGTCAGCCTTTGCTTTGTCGGCTGCTACATTCTTAATATTTGCTGCTCCGTCGGCTGTAATTGCTTTACCAAATAATCTAGCACTGTCAGAAGCAGTATAGCTTGCCAACTGGAATACAGATGCTTCATTCATGGTTAAGTCTTCCATGTCATCAGCGTCTTTATCTTTTTCGTCTTTACCACCGCATGCTACCATCATGATGGTTCCTGATATAAACAGGAGGCTGTATAATAATTTTTTCATTTTCGAAATATTTACTGCAAAGATAAACTGAAATGGGCAAAGATTAGTTCTAAATTTTTGTAAAAATATGTGTTTTCACAGGGCAATTTAGCTTCAAATTACACCAACAATTCCGACGCCATTACCATGGTGAGTCCATCCATGTCATCATCGTTGTGTTCTTTGTCTTTGCCTTTGCATGATGCAGCCAGACTGAACGTTGCAGCCAAGACTACGAGGTAGAAAAATTTCTTCATATAATTAATTTTTACCCGAAAATAACAATTTGAAATAAAACGATGGCTTTCTTAAGCTATCACGAATGTCGATATCTTCGAACATCACCATTATTGTTTCACGCAACACTTTGTTTCTATTTGCCTTTTTTACCACAAAATTGAACAGCCACGGGTATTTCACAAGTTTCTGCATCCTGTAACTCAGGTTCAACTCATCGCCTAAGCGACGGTAAATGGCCTCATCATATTTTTTTAATCCTGCCCCAGAGAAGTTTTCAGCCTCAATGGCCTCTTTTGCTTGCTGTGCTGCCGTGTAACCGCTTAAAATGGCATTGCCGATGCCTTCGCCAGTAAATGGATCAATAAGGCTGGCTGCATCGCCTATCAACATATAGTTGTCACCGCTTATTTTGCGCTTTTTGCTGCCCAATGGTAATCCATATCCATGAATTTCGTCAACAGGTTCAGCATTTTTAAATCGCTCAATTAATTGTGGATATTTTTTAATGATATTATTTAATTCCGTTTTGAGGTTAATGCGTTTGCTGCTCACATAATCGCTGCGCATGCCAACACCAACATTGCACTGACCGTCGGCTAATGGGAAAATCCAAAAATATCCTGGAAGAAAATCTTTAAGGAAATGCAGCTCGATATAATTGCCTTCTTTAATACCAGTAACACCTTTATAATACACGCGAAGTCCAGCGCAATGATGTTCTTTTTCTAAGGAAATTCCACCTATTTTTTTCGCAAATTGCGAATGCGCACCGCTACCATCAATAACTAGTTTTGTGTTGATAATTATTGATTTATCTTTCGAGGTGCAGGTAAATCCGTTTGCAGTTCTTTCAAAAGAATCTATTTCAATGCCTTCTAAAAGTGTAATGCTTTCATGCTTCTTTACTTCTTGCACCAAGAAATTGTCGAAATCGAGACGCTTGGTGATAAATCCTGGTGCTATTTCACGTTTTTCGTCGGTTTTTTTAGGCTTATTGCGAAAAGGGATACTTAGTTCTTCTAAGTTTGGTGCAACAAATGTTACTCCCCAGCAATTGAGCTGAATGGGGTCGAGGCTTAATTTTTCAACAAATGAGCGGTCATAGCGATTTAGTATTTCTACTACTTTGCCACTCAGTGCATCGCCACAAATTTTATCGCGCGGAAACACTGCCTTATCGGCTATAATGCAAGGAATTTTTTCCTTTGCTAAGAACAGTGAAGTTGCAGCACCACCTGGTCCTGCTCCTAAAATTAAAACGTTTGTATCGAGTATTTGCGCCATTGAGCGGCAAAGATAACTATTGAGGTTGGATGTAAGCAGATACTTGACACACCTATACACAATTTTACATTTTACATACGTGTGAACATAAAAACCAGGTATCTATAAACACATGAAATTTACTATTAATTTCGAAGTTAGAATAAATGTCCACCAAAATTTAATTGGCAACCTTGAGCACTAGTATTGCCCTTAAAAATGCAATTATAATTTCACTGAAATCGTACCATAAGCGCCAACCCCAGTAAATGCATCAGATGCAATAATGCCAAGTAAACTATTGCTGCCAATGCGCAGGTCAATAAAATTGCCAAAAGATTTAGTGATGTCTAATCCGGCATTAAATTGTCCATATCCTCCAGTGTGTGCATTTAAACCAATTGCCATTTGTATTGAAGGAATTGCTTTTGATGCCTGCATAAATAGTAATGGTTTATAGGGCGTATTTAGCATGTATTGTGCGCCAATAGTTAAATAAAAATCGTTACTCATTAATTTGCTTGCACTTAAATTGATGCGCGATGGTAGTGCTTGTGTAAATAAATCCGTTTCTTCAACAACACCTAAAATTGCTAATAACGAATCTGAATCACCTGAGGCTGCATCGTCGGTGGCGCCAAATAAATCATCTACTTGCACGCCTTCAAAACGCAGCGCTGAGTCTGCATAAATTTTAGTTGGATTGTTTGTCCAGAATACGGCTCCTAAATCATTTGCCATTGCATTAATGGTAATTTCGGGACCTTTTAAATAAATTTGACCAAATAGGTCGGCACTAAATCCGACACCAGCAAAGCTTGTTAACGATGGTTTGGCATTTCCTGATGTTTTAATACTGAAATCATAATCTAAGTCAAGATATCTGCCGTCGGTTGCCGTGTATAATGTTGCATATTTTGCATTAATGTCTAACCCAGATAATCCTTGCACCAAACCAATTGTTCCACCAAGTTTAAATGTGTTGTAATTATTATTAAAATTTTTCAGTAAACCAACTTTATATTCCATAACGCTGGTTAGGCTAAATTTTGAACCTGAAATTTCAGCCGTGTAATCTTGCAAATCGTAATTACCGAAAAATACGAGGTGAAATAAATCGGCGGTGAACTGACTACTCTCTTCAAAATTGTAATCTACCCCAGCAATAAAAACATTATCCGAATTTTTTTTCAATGGCATCATCATCCATAAACCAGATGCAAGGTCAACACCTATGGTATTTGTTTCTGATAATTTTGATGCAGCATCGTTTTTCATTTCAGTAGTAATAAATCCCGAACCGAAAAAATTCTGAATAAAACTCGCACTAAAACAGTTGCTTGCAGTGTATAAATCTCCGTAAGCAGTAAAAACTATTCTTTTACCTTCGGTATTTACATTTAATGGATCGTAAATGCCAAATATGGTAGTTGGTGAAGCATATTTATATTCATTGCTTGATTTAGTTTTTGTTGAATCGGGATTCGCCATAGCGATGCTTATTATGCATAGTAATCCGATACAAGAAATTAGTTTTTTATACATCACGTTTTAGAAATCAGCGGTTGAAAAAGTGTAATTTACATCGCCCACCAATTGGATAGCCATTTTGTAATCGCTGTAAATTTTAACAATCTCACTGCAGCCTGGAACGCTTGCAGTGTTAAAGGTTACGGTTGCTATAGCGTTGGTTGAATTGAGGATTGCATCTTTTAAGGTACCATCTATTAACTGGTGAATTTCAGTTTGTGTTACGTCGTAAACGCGACAGTCGTCAGATAGCACACCAGCTTTAATTTGGTATCCATCAAAATTTAATGAATCTAAACGATTGCCGAAATCGTCAATAAAAATAATATTAATACTTGCTTCAAGCGGGAATGTATTATCAGCAAAAAGTGTTAGGTCGATATTGCCAATTCCTTCGGTACCACTTTCTGCATCAAGGGTTACGGGAAACTCACTTTGCAAAGTTAAGTTGCTTGCAAAAAATTCGAGTGGCATACTTAAATTAAAATCAATTTTTATAGTGCTTGTTGAAATTACAAAATCCTGATAATTAAATTCATTGCCATTTGGATTTACATTCATCACTACATCATAAAACAATTTATCAGGAAATATTTCTATTAATTCGTTGATATTTGAATTGTCAGAATTCAAAGCAATATTTGTGTAACCAGGAACGTAAGGATTATTTAAAGCGCGATTTACATTAATTGGCACCCCAATAACTGAAGGGCAATTTAAATAAATTGTTTCACCTGTTGCTGTATTTGTTCCACCAAGAGAATTTATAGTAACATTGCCACTGGCGCCTAATCCATTTGCAATTTCAAGGTCGATATTTATATCTCCAAAATAAATTTCACCATCGCCGAATTGATCAAATAATTCAACGCCTGCTGTGGTATCAGCAATGGCAATTTCATACTCACCTAAATATCCTTTTAACGAATTAGGTATAATACTTTCGAGGCCATAAATTACTTTTAAACTATCCTCGAGTGTGATATAGGAAGGTGTTCCGGTATAATTAATTCTTGCACTAAATTCTTGATAAAACGTATTTACAAGATTGCCTCCACTTCCACGTAAATCAATGGTAAAGCCAGAAATATCAAATGCTTGGTCAACAATTTCATCGGGCCCAACGGCAGTTTCTATATGAACGGAATTGCCAAATACATCAACCGCACCTGGTATATCATATACAATATGAATAGTATCGCTGATGGTGTTTTCTACGTAAATAACAACAAATCCAGTTTCAATGCCCATTTCGGTGAATTCGGGACCACCCATGTCATATTCAACATCGTTAGCATTGTTAATTAAATTTTGTTCCGGGAAAACAGCAATTGCTTCTTGCAATTCCATGTCGCGTGCAGTTAGTGTAATTACTACAACATCGGTAGTGTCGATTAAAACTGGTACGTCTGGACTTCCTTGTGTGCTGAAATATAAAATCTCACCAAGTAAATCGCCCTCAACCGTCATACCTGCAAGATCGGTTGTGCTAAAAACTGGAACACCAACTGCTGGAATATGATAGAAAGTATCTTCTACAATAATATCACCACTTATTAAATTTGATAATCGGAAAACAACAGTATCTAAATCAACTGGTAAGCCATTGGCGATAGCAATATCTAAATAACCGGCATTAAATGTTGCCGTTTCAAAAAATGATGTAGCATCAACAGGCGTAGGGTCGGTTGATAAACCATAAATTGGATCAAGGGTTGTTTCAGTTCCATTGGATGCAATAATAAGTGTGCCGATTGGAAATCCAAGGTCAACTGCAATTTGCCCTAATGAAAGTGATACCGACATCATTTGGTCTTCCAATGAAAGGGAGTCCAATGAAACAAAGTATTCGACAGATGTATCTGGAATTTCAATTGCTTCTTCCGTTAAATCGTAATTTAATAGCTCTGTCTGATACACTAAGGTTACACTCTCATCAGCGTTTATTTGCGTGATAGAGTCAGGTACCAGGTCGTAAATGTCGAGTTCCCCTTTCAAAATTGGTGAAAGATAACGTGTGTCCCAGCCGGTATCGAGGCTACTGCGACAAGATGCTAGCACAGCTGTTACAATAAGGATGAGGAGTATTCCTTTTCTTGATTTATACATTCTAATGTGAAGATAGAGAATATTTTAATGCAGTTGCATCAACCTTTGCCTAATATCAGTAATTTGTCCCTTTGGAATTGCTTCGATAAGCTTACGTGTATAGTCTTTTTGCGGATTATTATAAATTTCATCGGCATCGCCCATTTCTTCAATAACACCTTTGTTCATTACTACCATTCGGTCGCTCATGAATTTTACTACACCAAGGTCGTGACTGATAAATATGTAAGTAAATTTAAATTCATTGCGCAACTGAATAAGCAAATTGAGCACTTGAGCCTGCACGCTTACATCTAATGCCGAAACACTTTCATCGCAAATAATAAACTGCGGATTTAATGCCAAAGCCCTCGCAATACAAATGCGCTGACGTTGCCCACCCGAAAATTCATGGGGATACCGATTGAAAAAATCTGCTTTTAGTCCTGTTTTTTCCATTAATTCAATAGCCTTTTCCCTGCGGTCCTTGTCGCTAGATAATATGTTGTGCACGGTCATTGGTTCTTTAATGGCACTTCCAACTGTCATTCGTGGATTTAAAGAAGAGTAGGGGTCTTGAAATATAATTTGAATATCTTTTCGTAGCGGTTTCATTTCGCGGTTCGATAAATCTAAAATATTATTACCCTTAAATAATATTGAGCCTGCTATAGGTTCAACTAATCTAATTATTGTTCTTCCCAATGTTGTTTTTCCGCATCCGCTTTCCCCAACTAATCCTAAAGTTTCGCCGGGGTACACATCAAATGAAACATCGTCAACAGCTTTTACAAAATTTGTTGATTTACCAAAAAAAGATTTACCGATAGGGAAATAAGTTTTTAGATTTTTAATTTGTAGCAAAGGTTCTTGTTGATACAATAAATTATGGCGCTGTGTTGTTTCATCGGCAGTAATAATATTTGCATCAACAGCTTCAAATATAGTTTTATTTATTTCCAACAATTCACCACCTTCATTTTCAATCATAAAATCTGCTATTACAGGCAGTTTCTTTAAACGTTTTGTGAGCGGCGGTCTACAGGCCATTAAGCCTTTTGTATAGGGATGTTTAGGGTTTTCAAAAATTTCGAGGACTGTGCCTTGTTCAACTATTTTTCCTTTGTACATTACCAATACGCGGTCGGCAATATCAGCAATAACGCCAAGGTCGTGGGTGATAAAAATGATGGATGATTGAATAGATTTTTTTAAATCGGCCATCAACTCCAATATTGTTTTTTGAACGGTTACATCTAATGCTGTTGTTGGTTCATCTGCAATTAATATATCTGGATTGCAGCTCATTGCCATGCCAATCATTACACGTTGTTTTTGACCTCCGCTGAGTTCATGCGGATAGGCATTGTAAATACGTTCAGGATTTGGCAATTGTACTTTTTCAAATAATTCGAGCGTGCGTTGCTTAGCTTCTTTTTTTGATTTTTGTTGATGTAAAATAATCGCCTCATCTACTTGCGCGCCACAAGTAAAAACTGGATTTAGACTTGTCATTGGCTCTTGAAAAATCATTGAAATTTTATTCCCGCGATATTCACGCATGTCTTTGTCGGCAATGGTGCGCAAATCAACAGGTGCTTTACCCTGAGCATGGTAAATCATTTCACCACCAGCAATAATTCCGGGTGGGTTTGGGATTAATCGCATGAGTGATAGCGAGGTTACCGATTTTCCTGAGCCTGATTCTCCAACAATACCAACCGTTTCACCTCTAAATATTTGGAATGAGATATCATCTACTGCCTTTGTAATGCCATTTTCTGTTTTAAAATGGGTAGACAGGTTTTTGATGTCAAGTAGAAGTTCTTTGGCCATTATGTAAAGATAGTAATTAGCAAGGAAGATAAGTGGACAACAAATTGGGTTGACATTTATCCCAAACAATTTTTATTATTAAGGAAACTTAATGCATATTCGAAATTTATTTATCAATAAACTCTGTTTCTGGAGAAATCCAAATAACAGAATTGCCATTACTAAATTCATTTTCTTCAATATTATTATTACCGGGATCTAGTATCCATTGGCCATCTACAATAAATTTATATGTGTATTTGCCTGCCGCTAAAAAGCATGGAAATATCCATACATCTTCAACTTTTATCATTTTGTAGCCAGGCTCGGCCCATCCAATAAAACTGCCAGTAATATAAACTTCTTTCGCGTTAGGAAAGTTGTGTAATTCAAAAACTTTGTTTGCTGATATCACTTTAATTGAGTTTTGCGTTTGACCTATTTGAATTGTAGATGGATTTTTGGGATCTACAATCCAGTTACCATCAACAATAAATTTATATTCATAATTGCCAGCTGCAAGCACAAACGGTAATTGCCATCCGCTAGCCGTTTTTTCCATGATGAGTGCTGATGTATTCCAATCGCTAAAAGTACCTGTTAATACAACAACTTTTGCATCTTGATGTCCATTTAATTCAAAAGTAGTTGGATTGCCTAGCGACACAATTGAATTGGTATTGCCCATCCCATCAGGCCTAGCAATTGGGTTTCCTGGATCCAACATCCATTGGTTATCAGCAATAAATTTATAATCGTGTGTTCCTTCTTTTAAATACATACCCAATTCCCATCCAGTAGAAGTTTCCTTCATTTTTAATTCTTTTTCATTCCAATTATTAAAATTTCCTGAAAGAATTATTTGCTTTTTATCTTGAAATCCGCTTAATTTAAAAGTGAAATTATAATGGTAATAAGTACTGTTATAGCTGCCTTGTCCGTCTGCTTCTTTTAAATTGTTATTGCTATCATAAATCCATTTACCATCTACAATAAATTTATAAAAGTATTTACCAGGTTTTAATTTCACCATTGCTATCCAGCCGCTATCGGTTTTTTGCATGGGTGTAGTTCCTGTGCTCCAATCATTAAAGTTTCCACTCAAATATACTTGTGAAGAATTACTGTAAAATGGTAAATAAAATACGGTTACATCATCATGATTTTCGAAAACAGTAGGCGCTGCTACAAAATTATTGATCCCGTATTTTACCATTCCAGGATAACCTGGTTGTTCATTTTCATTCATATTGAAATTAAAGAACAATGGTTGATTCCCCCATTGGATATCAGTGTTTTCATTCATTATTTCCTTTGTAATTATAGCTTTTCGCTTGCTAATACGTTCAAGTGTCCAGCCTTCTTGCGCTAGATGGCCAATATTTTTATATTTAAATAGGCTGTCTTCGTTTAATCCGAAGTACATTAATAAATTAGTGTATTCCTGACTCTTTTGGTTAATAGTAATAATGAGTTTTCCATCGTCAACTTTTACAATGGTAGGTTGTGCATAAACTTGGTAAGGCAACGCTAAATTTACCGTTAATAATAAAATACAATATGTAATTAATTTCCTCATTCGTTGCTTTTCGGTGTATAAAAATACATTGATAATTTCTTTTTTTTATGATTGATTGTTACAATTCCTTTTGATAAAAAGTCGTATCCTAATATACCATTGATATTAGTGTCGTAAACAAGTTGCAAATAGTTTAAGTTCGTAAGGATAAATGGCATGGCGACAAAATATGATCCACCAATTTCAACGGAATCAATCCGGCCATTCAACACTAATTGGTCAGAACCACCCGAACCTGTGAGTGCACTGCTTGTGGTAAGTGTGAACTGTTTAAGTATTTTATTACTGACCATGTTGCTGAGCACATTTCGCTCGGCGCCAGTATCCAAGCAAAATCGCAATTTCTTTGTGGCAATAGTAACATCCATAAAAATAACATCGTTGGTAATGTCTATTGGCATAAAAAGGTTAGGCTCCTCCTTTCGTTCATTGCCTGCAATTCGGTTGCCTTCGCTGTCGAGTTTATATAAAATAAGCAAATTATTTCGCAAGTCTATTTCCATTTCCATCGCTAAAAATAGGGATGCCCCTAATAGCCCTAGAATTTTTACTCCACGTGCATCTTCAATATGACCAAGATTAACAATGTCAGCATCTACCTGTGTATAGAATAGTTTTTGAATTATAAGTGAATCTACCGTAGTATTTAATACCGTATTGCCGCCACCAGTAATTCCATACGAAGTATTTCCGTTAGCGGCTTTGCGCCCTTCTGTGAAGTAAGTTTTGTTTAATACCAGATGCGGTGCCCCAGTATCCAGAATAAAAAAACCAATAGTGGAGTCAACCCTTGCCTCAACAAGAAACAGGTTCTGCACGCGTTTTAATGGGATAAATAATTCATCAAATTCGCCTTGAGGAATCGGATCAGCAAATCCTTTGTCAACATCAGGTTCTACTATTTCTGCGCCTGCAACTGACATAAACAATATCATCGGTAAAACCGATAAAAAATATTTGATATGTTTCAAAAATACTAACAATCCGCCAAAAATAAGTGTTTGCATTAATAATGACGCAGCTATTAACAAAATTAAACATATAATTACCATAGGAAATCGTAATGTCTTATGGTTTGAAATAAAATCAGATCTTGCCTCTTAATAACATGGTAATTTCAAATTCGTTACATTTTATGGTAAACCCAACTAAATTAACAGTTTGATTGATTTGCTGAAATTTATTGATTAATTTGGGTTAATAAATAATATAGGTAAAATCTCGCTTTTAGTTGCCGTTGCTCCCTTTCAGAAATTGATAAAAGTCAATAAATTCAGTTGTTTGAGTCATACTGTCATACAT
>Ga0209181_10003567_pt1 | contig 23831 bp, 20 predicted proteins | sample MAT05_FD_187208 | JGI IMG/M metagenome (GOLD analysis project Ga0209181, IMG submission 187208) | Freshwater microbial communities from Lake Fryxell liftoff mats and glacier meltwater in Antarctica - MAT-05 (SPAdes) (version 2) | ecosystem: Environmental > Aquatic > Freshwater > Ice > Liftoff...
AGGCTTTGACCTTCACCACCACCTCCCCCGCCTTCCGCAAATGCGCCTTTTTCGCCTTCCGGATCCGGCAACTCACCACCTTGTACTCCGGGCACATGGCCAGTGAGTCGCTTACGCTGCTGGTGATCATTTTCAGCATCATTTCCGGCTAAAGGTTTCTACCTCCGTAAGCTGGATAAGTCTTCTTGCTGTTTACCCAGTGTTGAACATTCCCATCCCCATCTAGATAGAATGACACGAACCAACAGTAGTATGGTTGATGAGAGCCGCCCGCGCTCCATAGATCGAACAAGTACCAATGATCAGGTTCCATGATAGCCGCCAGTGGTTGAGGTGAGAACGTCGTAGTCGACACCGAGTCGAACAGCATTATGCTATCCGACCCAAGGTCAAGTTTGGTGTAGTGTATCTCACGGTAGATCTGCTCCAACGAATCGCGCCACTGCTCCATTTGCTCTTGCGTGATATCAGAAGACTGCACAGCATCCCGCTCAATCAACTCGTTCTCGATCATAACACAGTGATACCGGTTCAACTCGTTCTCATTGATGAACTCCACGGCATTGCGCGCGAAGAAACGGAGCGTATCCTTTACCGTATCGGGTATGGCGTCAGCCCATTTGTAAAGCGTCACGTCTCCGAGTTGGTCATTCTTCGCGTGAACCGTCATCGTCTTTCGGTCGACTTTGTAATTCGGGAACTGCACTCGTTGGACAGTTGCCCCGACGAGCACCACTCCGCAGGTTGCAGCGAGTATGAGTGCTCTCAATGAGGCCATCCTGAATGCACCTGATTAGGCCTTCACCACAACTTCCCCCGTATTCCTGAGGTGCGTCTTCCTCGCCTTCCTGATCCTGCAACTCACCACCTTGTATTCGGGGCACATGGCCAGTGAGTCGCTTACGCTGCTGGTGATCATGTTCAGCATCATTTCCGGGAAGTGGAAGGTGCTGCTGAGGATGCCCGGCTTCACCTGGTCGGTGATCAGGGCCTTGATGTCCACTTTGCCGCGCGCGCTTTCCACGCAGACCATGTCGCCCTCGGCGATGCCGTGTTGGGCGGCGTCTGCCGGGTTGATCAGCAGCACGTCCTCGGTGAGGATCACGCCGTTGCCGGTGCGCCGCGTCATGGCGCCGCAGTTGTAGTGCTCCAGCTCGCGGTTGGTGGTGATGATATAGGGGAAGTCCTTCTCGTTGGCCTTCACCTCGGGGCTCATCTCCCACGCGTTGAAGTAGAAGTGGCCAAGCCCGCGCTTGAAGGTGTCGGTATGCAGGATCTTGGTGTCGGTGCCGTCGGCGAGCACGGGCCATTGCTTGCCGTTGTCGCCGAGCTCATCCCACTTCACGCCCTTGAAGAAGGGTGCGATGCGGCTGATCTCCTGGAGCACCCACTCGGGGTGGTAGGTGGTGGAAGCGTTGCCGCTCTTGCGACCGGTCTTGGCGGCGTAACGCTCCATGATGTCCACGATGATCTCGCCATCGCCCTTCGTTCCTTCCACGGGAGCTACGGCGGCATTCACCCGTTGGATGCGACGCTCGCCGTTGGTGAAGGTGCCGCTCTTCTCCAGGAAGCTGGCGCCGGGCAACACGACGTGCGCGAGTTTGGCGGTCTCTGTCATGAAGAGCTCCTGCACCACGAAGAGCTCGAGCGCGCCGAGGGCCTTGCGCACGTGGTTGGTGTTCGGATCGGTCTGGCCCATGTCCTCGCCGCAGACCCACATCGCTTTCAGTGTGCCCGCGAGCATGGCATCATACATCTGCGGGATCTTCTTGCCGACGACATCCGGCACATGCACGCCGTAGAACTCGTCGTAGAGCTTGCTGTAGTTCGGATCGTCCACCGCGAAGTAGCCGGCACCTTGATGCGGCTGGCAACCCATGTCGGCCGCGCCCTGCACGTTGTTCTGTCCGCGCAGCGGGTTCACGCCCACGCCGCGGCGACCGATGTTGCCGGTCATCATAGCGATGTCGGCGATCTGCATCACGGTGAAGGTGCCCTGGTAGTGTTCGGTGACGCCCAAGCCGTGGAAGCTCATCGCAGCGGGTGAGCTCGCGTAGGCGATCGCGGCCTTGCGCACCAGTTCGCGATCCACGCCGGTCTCCTTCTCCATTGCGGCGATATCCACGCTGAGCAATTCCTTCTTGAAGTCCTCGTAGCCCTCCGTTCGGGTGTCGATGAACTCCTGCTTCACCAAGCCCTCGCTCACGATGTAGTACATGAACATGTTAAGCAGCGCCACGTTGGTGCCGGGGCGCAACTGCAGGTGGTACTTCGCGTAGCGCGCCATCTCCGTGCGGCGCGGGTCGATCACGATCAGGGTCTTCCCCTTCATGATCTGCTGCTTCATTTTCGCGCCCGTCACCGGGTGCGCATCGGTGGGATTCGCACCGATGATCATGATGGTGTGCGTGTCCTTCAGGTCGTCGATGCTGTTGGTCGCGGCACCGGTACCGAAGGTCTTCTGCATACCAAGAGCAGTGGGGCTGTGGCACACACGCGCGCAACTGTCGATGTTGTTGGTGCCGATCTGCACGCGGAAGAACTTTTGCATCAGGTAGTTCTCCTCGTTCGGGCAGCGCGCGCTGCTCACACCGGCGAGCGCATCGGGTCCGTGCTGCTCGGCGATCTCGGCGAAGCGGTCCACGATGTAGTCGTAGGCTTCGTCCCATGAAGCAGGAACGAGCTCACCGTTGCGTCGGATCAGCGGCGTGCGCAAGCGCTCCGGGTGATCATAGAAGTGGAAGGCGTAGCGGCCTTTCAAGCAGGTGTGCCCTTGGTTCGATTCCGCCGAGTACGGCGCGGTGATGGCGACGACCTTGTTGTCCTTCACCTTCACTTCGAGGTTGCAGCCCACGCCGCAATAGGTACACACGCTGCGGACCGTTGTATCGGCCTTGGTCTCCTTGCTCTTGAACACGTCGGTGATGGCGCTCGTAGGGCAGGCCTGCGCACAGGCACCGCAGCTCACGCAATCGCTGTCCTTGAAGGAGCTGTCCAGTCCTTTCGCGATGTGGCTGTCGAAGCCACGACCCACCATGCTGAGCACGAACTCGCCCTGCACTTCATCGCACGCGCGCACGCAGCGGTAGCAGCTGATGCACGCGCTCAGGTCGCTCACCATGTACGGATGGCTCGTGTCCATCGTCAAGTGCTGGTGTGTCTTGCCCTTGGGGTAACGCACGCTGTCGATGTCGAAGCCGATCTGCTGGACGACGTTGTAGAGTTCGTTCGCGCCGTGGTCCTCCTTCTTCAGCCGCTCGGTGTCGTAATCGGTGAGCACCAGCTCGATGATGTTCTTCCGCAGCCGCTCCATGCGCGGGCTGTTGGTGGTGATGTACATGCCCTTGCCCACGGGCGAGTGACAGGAGGCCATCACCTTAGGCGGCGTCATCCCGGCCCCCGGGCCGGGATCTGCGTTCGCCGCCACTGGGACCTGCATCTGCACTTCCACGGAACACACGCGGCAGCTACCGAAGGGCTCCAGGTTCGGCGCATCGCACAACGTCGGCACCGGGTTAGGGCCGATGTGCCGACGCATGAAGGCCAGCATCGTCTCGTTCTTGTTGATCGGGTAGGCCTTGCCGTCGATGAAGGCGACATCGACTTCGGTGGCCACTTTGTTGGAGGTGGCGGGGGCGGACTGCGTGCGCGCCGAAGGAGGGGCGGACGTACCGTGCTTGGCGGAGGGCGTGTTCATGTGTTTCATCCCGACGGGTCGGGGCGGAAAGGCGTGAAGCACGAAGATAGGCGGCCGCAGGGGTCGATCGTCCGGAGGCACACTCGGCGGATGTCACCCGCTTTGCTCGGTCGCCATTGCCCTTGCCGCACTGTGCGGACTAAGAAGGTCCTATCCGTTCATGACGCTTGTGCAGTTCTGGGAACCGTACGAAGATCATAGCTCAGGACCTAGCGCATTCGAAGCTTACACTACCCTGTGCGACGCGTGCAGGACCTAGTTGTGAACGGTCCGAGGCCAGTTGATAACCACTACGGCACCACCACAGTGACCGTGGAGGACGTTTGCGCGGAAAAATATCCCAATACATTACCGCTCAGGTTCGAGATCGGGTCGGCAGGGGCCACACCGTCGTTGGCGAATGACTCCAACGTGAACCAATAGGTGAAGATGGTCCGGTCGATCCCGAAAAGATCCACGCTCACTGTATCCCCCCTTTCCACCGGCTCTTCGTTGTAGAATAGGGGCTGCCCGTTGATCTGTCCATCCGACAAAAGGTCATCGCGTGCGAACACGACAGGCCACTTCGTTCCATTCACGCGCACACGAAGCCGGTAGAAATTCACCAAACCCGCAGGGTCGGTGTAGATCGGTACCACGATGAGGTTCACGTTCCCGAATCCACTGATGCTATCGATCGACAAGGTGTCCAAGGCTACGGGCAAGGGCATGGTGCTCGCACCCGTGATGGTGGTGCCGTCAGCGGTCACGCTGAGGGAGTAGGTATGACCAGGTACGCCGGTGAGCAGCCCCGTGCTTCGATACACACCACCGCCTTGATGCACGAGCGTTTCATCTTCGCCTTGGTCGTCGGTGATCGTCACCGTGGCGTTCTCCACCGCAGGGAACAAGTTCGTTTCTGTGAAATTGACCGACCGACTAATGCGTACTTCGTGTGGACCGTTGCCAGGGGTGACTTCTCCTTCGATCACCAAGCGTGAGCTGGCTTCATCGTAATCGAGCACGATCTCTTTCGTACACGATGCAAGGGTGAGCAAGGCCGCAGTCAGTATCAGGTTTTGTTGGATAGAGCGCATGTGTTTCATCCCGACTGTCGGGGGCGATCAGAACTCGAAGTTGTAGGAAACCGATGGTACCCAGCGGAAGAGGCTCGTTTGCAAAGTGCGCGTGCGGGTCGGATCGTCCGGGTCGGTCTCGAACGCTACGCTGAAGGGATTCATTCGGCCATAGGCGTTGTAGAGGGAGAACGCCCAACTCCCTTCGAACTTCGCTTCGGGCCGCTTCTTCAGGACGAGCGAAAGGTCCAATCGATGATAATCGGGCAGGCGGCTGCTGTTGCGCTCAGTGAAGGCGAAGATGACATCCCCGTCGATCACATACTTGCCCGATGGCACCGTAACGGGGCTACCGGTCTGGTAGGTCCAAAGCACCGAGGCGCTCACGCGCTTGGACACCTCGTACATGCCGACGATGGAGATGTCATGTGGGCGATCTTGCTGAGCCGCATACCAGTCACCATTGTTGATGCCCGTGATGGATCGCTCCGTGCGGCTGAGGGTATAGCCCACCCAACCGGTGAAGCGGCCGGTCATCTTGCGCACGAGGAATTCCGCACCGTAAGCCCGGCCTTTTCCGAAGAGCAGTTCCCCTTCCACCAGTTCGTTCGCCTGTAGGTCCGCGCCGTCGCGGTAATCGATCTGGTTCTGGAACCATTTGTGATACACTTCCACACTTACCTGCACGGTGTTCTCGCCGCGCACGATATCATGGAACCAGCCGGTAGACACCTGGTCACCGATCTCCGGCAGGATGTTGTTCGTGTTCGGTATCCACTTATCCGTTGGGTTAGTGCCCGCGCTGGTGCCCAGCAGGTGTACGTGCTGGGTGGTGCGCGTGTAGGCGGCTTTCAAGGAGGTGTTCTTCGCGACCATATAGCTGAAGGACGCGCGCGGTTCCGGGTTCACATAGGTCTTCAAGAAGGTGCCCGAAGCCGTGGTGGTATCGGTCACGTCGCCCGCTGCATCAAAGCTGTAGAAGTCACCCGGACCGAGCACACTGTAAATGGATAAGCGCATGCCCACGGCCATGGATAGCTTATCCGTGATCGTCTTATCCCAAGAGGCATACAGGCTGTTCTCCCAGCCATACCGGTCCTGCAACTCCACGTCATTGATGCCGGTGCCTTCGGAGGTGACCTCGCCGGGCGTAACGGTATGGTGGATGGAATTGAACCCGAAGCGGAACCGCGAACCCGGTTTCTGATAGTAGCTCACTTCATGTGAAAGATTGACATCCCGCACGCCACTGCGGACGCTGAAATCGGCATCACCGCTCTTGATGGCGATACCGTACCTATAGTCGGAGTAGATCAAGGAGGTGTTCGAGAACCAGCGCGAGCCATAGATGTGGTTCCAACGTAAGGTGCCCGTGAGATTGCCCCAATCCAGTCCGAAGGCTTCTCCGAAGCCCAACCGATCACGCCCGAAGTAGCCACTGAGGAAGAGCTTGTCCTTCGCGCCCACATCCCAATTGAGCTTGGTATTGAGGTCGTAGAAGTAGAGCTTGCTGCTGCTGGTGGACTCATCCGGAGAGAGCTTCAGGAACACGTCCGCATACGTGCGGCGAGCGGCGATCAAGAACGAGGCCTTATCCTTCTTGATCGGTCCTTCGATCATCAGGTTGGAGCTGACCAGGCCCAGGCTGCCGCTGTATTTCACCTTCTGATCGCTGCCTTCTTTCAAGCGAATGTCCAGCACGGAGGAAAGGCGTCCGCCATATTCCGCCGGTATGCTACCCTTGAACAGTTGCACATCCTTGATCGCATTGGCGTTGAAGGTGCTGAAGAAGCCCAGCAAGTGGTTCGGGTTGTACACTGGCGCTTCATCCAATAGGATAAGGTTCTGATCGCTCGCACCACCGCGAACGAACAAACCCGCGCGGCCATCCCCACCACTCTTCACGCCAGGCAGCGTTTGCAGGGACTTCAGTACATCGCGTTCACCGAAGATCACAGGCATCTTCTCCAGGGTCCGCATGTCGAAGCGCTCCACTCCGATATCCGGCCGATCGATCGGTTTGGTCTTGTCGTTCTCTCCCTCAACCACGAATTCCTTCAGTTCTATACTCGGCTTCAAGCGGATGTCCAATTTTAAGGAGGCGTTCAGCTGGACCGTACGCTCGAACCTGGAGTATCCTACATAACTACACAGCACCAAATAAGTCCCTGGGGGCACGCTGACGGAGTAGAAGCCGTACTCGTTGCACGCTGCTCCGGCTTCGATGGGACCACGAAGCATCACGCCAGCGCCGATCAACTCTTCGCCGCTGGTGCTGTCGCGCACCGTGCCGCTCAAGGTGACGCGGCCGCTCTGGGCGCTTACTTGGCCAGGGGCCAGCACGCCGAGCCCGGTCAATAACAGCAGGCCCATGACAGATAGCAGGTGAGGCTTCAAGGGTCTCATGGTTCACCGATAGCTGCTGAGAACAGGGGAGATGCAAGAATGTTCGCACTATCGGAAGCCGGGCATGACCGATCCGGGCCGTGCGGTCCTTCCTCTTGGCGCGTGAGGGTGCATAGCGAACGCGCAGATCAGCCTGTACTCAAGGATTGCAATTCCCACAGAACGTCGGCTGCTCCACCTTCTTCCCGTCCGGTCGCGCTTCTTCCGCCGAATATGCGCAAGCGCGGCATTCGCGCGTGTAGCTGCGGATACTCTCCGTGGGCCAGCAGCACAATTCGCACGGCAATCCCTGCCGAGTGCCGGTGATGCGGAAGAAGAAGTGCCCGCACTGCGGACAGCCCCGCGCCAATTCCGCCGCGAAGCGCTGTGCCGTTTCCCCGATCACCCTCATGCGTGTGGGATTGGTCATGGCGCGCATATCCGTTTCCACCCACACCGTCCCGTTCGCTGTGAGAAGGTTGCTGGCGGCGCTGAGTAAGCGGTCCGCGTCATGGATCCCCTTTTCTTGGACATCGCCCGGTCGCCAATTCACTTTGGTGCGCAACACCAACCCGTGCTCCGGGAATTTCATGCGCTGGGCGAACGCCGTGACTTGTGCCAACGAAGTGCAAGCCTCACCACTGAATACGGTGTCCAATGAAAGATACTTGTGATCGAAGGTGGATCCATCGCGCGCGTCATAGAGCACGAGGATCTCTTCGTTGCAACTCACGAAAGGTGAAAGCGGGTAGGGGCCGAAGGATCCTTCGCTCGCGATCACCAGGTCCATTCCCGAGACCTCTGCTCCGTGCTTCGCTTTCTCGACGGCGGTGGACAATGGGTCTTTGGTGCGTTGTACCTCGCCACTGAAAGCGCCGAAGCGATCGGTGTCGACACCTTGGATCGGTAGGTGACCAGCTATAGGAAGCACGGACGCAAGCGGTGGGCCGATGACGTGCTCCTTGCCATGCATCGTCGCAACTCCCAGCCATCGGCCTTCGAATCGTTCAGCCAAGGCGGCCCAGTTCTGCATGTTCGATCGCGTGGATATCATTCTCCCTGCCCTAGTGAGAATCCCCTCACACCATCGAATAAGTAGAGGTTCTCCGTTTTGATCACATCCACGCCCGCCTCGGTGAGCAGGTGCAACATTTGCACGATCTGCCGCTGACCGATGGTCTGGTACGTGGCCTTGTCGAGATCGATGGGCACGTCAGGTCCTACGAAGCGGCAACGCCAGTGATCGGTGCAGAATGTTTCGGGGAAGCCCTCGGGCCACACCTTCACGCCGCGGTTGGTGATCAGCTTCAACTTCAACATGCCGTGCGAGGCGTTGAGCAGCCGATCCGCGATCTGGTCAGGCGTGCTGGTGGCGTCGCAGATGAACACATCCAGGCCACAGAGCTCTCGTTTCACCACGGGACGATCATAGACGTATTTGGGCAAGGCTCCACCCTTGGCATGGACCGGCTTCAAGTGCGCAGGCGCTCGTCCCAAGCGTTCGATCACCGCATCAGCGAATTCTTTCGTACCCGCTTTGGTCGCTGATGTCTCGGCGCGGTAGATGTCCGCCGGGTGGATACCGTCCTCCAAAGCGCACAGCCAGGCGTTCTGGATCAGCTCGGCTTTTTCGGGCATCCCCAAATGGACCAGCATCATGCCGGCAGCGTTCAGCATCGCGCTCGGGTTGGCGATGTTCATACCCGCGATATCGGGGGCACTTCCGTGGATGGCCTCGAACATGCTGATGCGATCGCCGATGTTGGCACTGCCCGCCATGCCTACGCTGCCGGTCAGCTCGGCCGTTACATCGCTGATGATATCGCCATAGAGATTAAGGGTCACGATCACGTCGTAGCGGTTGGGTTGCGTGGCCACACGCGCGGTGCCGATATCGATGATCTGTGTTTCCTGAGCGATGCCTGGGTACTCTTTTCCGATGCGGCGGAAGATGTCCGCGAACATGCCATCGGTGAGTTTCATGATGTTGTCCTTCACCAGACAGGTGACCTTCTTCCGCCCATTGTTATAGGCATACTCGAACGCATAGCGGATGATCTTCTCGGTACCTGGAATGCTCAGCACCTTCAGGCATTGGTACACATCCACTGTTTGCCGGTGCTCGATGCCTGCGTAAAGGTCCTCCTCGTTCTCGCGTACCACCACTACGTCCATGTCGGGGTGCTGTGTGCGCACGAAGGGATGGAAACTGCGGCAGGGACGCACGTTGGCGTAGAGGCCGAGCGTTTTCCGAATGGTGACGTTCAGGCTTTTGTAGCCACCTCCTTGTGGCGTGGTGATCGGCCCTTTCAAGAACACCGGGTTACGGCGAAGGGTATCCCACGATCCGGTCGGGATCCCGCTGCTGTTGCCGCTGAGATAGACCTTCTCGCCCACATCGATGTGTTCGTACGTGAGGCCGCAATCCGCGGCATCGAGGATGCGGAGCACGGCTTCGGTGATCTCCGGACCGATACCGTCGCCATTGGCTACTGTGATGGTGTGGCTCATTTCTTTTTGAAAGGTTGTGCGTGATCGATATAAGTGACGGTGCGGTGCAGAAGGTGCTGCGCGAGGGTTTTTGGGCCTTGGCGCGTGGTAAGCTCGGTCAGTGAAGGCAAATGCTCCATGGCGAAGGGCAGCGAGTGTGCCATCTCGATCACCGTGGTGGCAAAGGAGCGCGGCATCGGCACGTCCTTACGGCAGGCCACCATGAGCTCGGCGACGAACGCGCTGAGTTCCTTGTAGGGCATGAACAACCGCCGGGCATTGTCGTCGTCCACGTTCTTATGCAGATAGCTCTTCATGCCCTCATTGATCACCAGCATGCGCAACGCGCCCGCATCAAGATGCACAGCGGGCAACTCTTTGGGCCACACTCCACAGACAGCCCCCACTACATGGTCCAATGCCTCCCGAGGATCACGCGCTTTTTCCGCATGGCGGCCGCATACCTGTCGCAACCACAACCAATATAGTTGGAAGTAATACTGTAAGAGGCGATGTTTGTTGGGAAAGTACTTGTACAAGCTCACCTCCGTGCACCCGATGCGTGTTGCCAATTTCTTGAAGGTAAGAGCCTCAAGCCCAAGCTCGTTCATAAGCGCGAGTCCTTCCGAGAGCATCGCACGACCCAGCTCAGTACCTTCCGGATCTTTCAGCGAGAGCACGGGGTCGGGTCGCAGATGCACGCTATGCATGGTAGGGATCGGTTGGACATGGGTTCGAGAGGATCGTCGAAGGCGGTGCAAATATAGTAATACTTAACTAATGCAACTGTTTTACTAACTTTGTCCCCGCAATGAACCCGATCACTCCTTGGCAACGCCTCACCCGCCTTCTCCGCGTGGACAAGCGCGAGATCGGCCACATCTACTTGTACGCCTTGGTGGGCGGGGCGATCAGCCTCAGCGTGCCGTTGGGTATACAAGCCATTATCAACCTTATCAGCGGCGGTCAGATCGCTACGAGTTGGGGCGTTCTCATCGCCTTTGTCACCATCGGGGTGGGTTTCACCGGGGGGTTGCAGGTGATGCAATTGGCCTTGGCCGAGAATATCCAGCAACGCTTGTTCGCACGCAGCGCCTTCGAGTTCGCATACCGTATCCCGCGCATCACCTATGAAGCGGCCGGTGGTCGTTATCTGCCCGAATTGGTGAACCGTTTCTTCGATACCATCTCGGTGCAGAAGGGTCTGGCGAAGCTTCTGTTGGACCTTCCGCTCGCACTGCTACAGATCGTGCTTTGCCTGATCCTGCTGGCGATCTATCACCCCTTCTTCATCGCTTTCGGCGTATTGCTGCTGGTACTTTTGGTACTCATCTTCCGCTTCACGGGACAGCGTGGGCTGGCGACCAGTTTGGAGGAAAGCACCTATAAATACAAGGTGGCCTATTGGCTGGAGGAGCTTGGACGTAGCCAGGATACCTTCAAGATGGCGGGCCGCACCGCGATGCCGATCGAACGCACCGATCAATTGGTGGACGGCTACGTGCGAGCGCGGCGCGCGCATTTCCGCATCCTGCTGGGCCAGTATTCCGCCCTTGTGGTGTTCAAGGTGATCGTCACCCTTAGCCTGCTCGCCTTGGGCGGTTTGCTGGTGATGAACGAGCAGATGAACCTAGGCCAGTTCGTTGCCGCGGAGATCATCATCCTGATCCTGATCAACGCGGTGGAGAAGATCATATTGGCGATCCACAGTGTGTACGACGTCCTCACCGCCCTGGAGAAGATCGGACAGGTCACGGACATCGAGCTCGAACGCACGGGGGGTCTGGCGGTGCTCTCCACCGATGGCGCGCAAGGAATTGACGTACGTATCTCCGGACTCTCCTTCAAAAGCCGTTGGAACCAGCGCGCCGTTCTGGAAGATATCGATCTGCATCTGGAACCCGGCGAGAAAGTGTGCCTGAGCGGCATGAACGGATCAGGCAAGACTACCTTGTTGCGCATCATCGGGGGTGGCATCACCAATACTGAAGGCAGTGTCCTTCTCGATGGACATCCGCTCAGCAGTTTGGATCTGGAGCATGTGCGCTCACTGATCGGGGACAGCCTGAGCGACGAGGACGTGTTCACCGGAACTGTCTTGGAGAATGTCGCCGTCGGCCGCGAATGGATCACAGAGGCGCAGATCCTTGATGCGTGCAAAGTGACGGGCTTGATGGAGCGCATAGCCTTTTTGCCGGATGGCCTACTTACGGAACTGGATCCGCAAGGAGCGCAGCTGCCAAAGAGCCTGGTGAAGCGCGTTGTACAGGCACGGGCCATCGCGGGCCGACCTCGGATGATCCTGCTCGAAGACAGTTTGCAGGATTGGGAGGTGCATGAGCGCGAGCAACTGCTCGGCTGGATCACTGCTGCTGAAAGGCCTTGGACCTTGCTGGTGGTGAGCAATGATCCATGGGTACAGCAGCGCTGCACCCGTACACTGAAGCTGCGCAACGGACGCTTGGAACAGAACTGAACATGCTCGACCTAAGCCCGCATAATCCCTTGCCGCTATTGGGCCGCACCAGCTTCGCCTCGTTCCGGACCATCGGCAAGGCCACCGCGAGCGAGCACTTCGCCAAGTGGCTCATCGCCATCTGCGTAGTGTTCCTGCTGGGCCTCTTCCTGCCTTGGACACAGAACATCCGTGCGCGCGGCACCTTGACCAGTCTCTCGCCCGATCAACGCCCGCAAACGATCCATGCCATCATCCCCGGCCGCTTGGAAGAATGGTTCGTGCAGGAAGGCGACCTCGTCCAGAAGGGTGATACCGTCCTGCGCCTCAGCGAGGTGAAGCCGGAATACTTCGATCCGAAACTCTTGGACCGGACCGCCGATCAGATCCACGCGAAAGAACTCACGGCGCAGAGCTATGATGAGAAAGTGCGCTCGTTGGACGCACAGATCGATGCGCTCACCAGCGGCCTCCGCATCAAACTGGAGCAGGCGCAGAACAAGATCAAGCAGGCGCAGTTGCAGTTGCTGAGCGATAGCATCCGCGTGATCGCTGCGCGTACCGAGATCAAGGTCGCCGATGACCAGTTCACGCGCGGCGAGCAACAGTTCAAGGAAGGATTGATCAGCAAGGTGGAAGTGGAACGCCGCACGGTGGTGCAGCAACGCGCCAACGCCACGCTCATCGATGCGCAGAACACGTTGCTCGACAGCCGCAACGAACTCCTGAACGCACGCCTGGACCTGGGAGGGATAAAGAACGATTACCGCGACAAGTTGAGCAAGGCCGAGAGCGAGAAGTTCAGCAGCATGAGCGAGATGTACACCACCGAGGCCGAGGTGAGCAAGATGCAGGTCGACCTGGCCAATTACACGGTGCGCGCCGGCAATTACTTCGTCACCGCTCCGCAGTCGGGCTACATCACCAAGGCCGTGGTGACCGGGGTAGGGGAGACCGTGAAGGAAGGCGATGACCTGGTAACGGTGATGCCCGCGCGCTTCGACCTCGCGGTCGAACTGTACGTGCGCCCCATGGACATGCCCCTGATCAACAAAGGGCAGAAGGTGCGCTTCGTGTTCGACGGATGGCCGAGCATTGTCTTCAGCGGTTGGCCCAATTCGAGCTACGGCACCTTCGGTGGCACCGTGGTGGCCATCGACAACTTGATCAGTGCCAATGGAAAGTACCGCCTACTCGTAGCTCCGGATCCGGATGATCTCGCATGGCCGAATGCGTTGCGCGTTGGAAGCGGTGCCATCGGTTTTGCGCTGATGAACGACGTGCCGATCTGGTACGAGCTGTGGCGGCAGATGAACGGTTTCCCGCCAGACCTCTACGCCGAGCCGCAAACGGTGGGGACCAAGTAAGGATGAAGCCAAATGAATAGCGCGAGGAGAAATGGTGCGTGTAAGTGTGAGCGGGTGAAAGGATACAAGGGGGCCCTCTCTCTCACGCTCTCACTCTTTCACTCGCTCGCCCTCACACCCTTGCACCTATTGCCCGCGGCTATCTGCATTCTTGCATTTGCGACTGCTCAGGCGCAGGTACCTGCGGTGCTCACACGCGAGGTGTTCGTACAACTGGTGCTGAAGAACCACCCGATGGCGCGGCAAGCAGCGCTGCGCACGGGCATGGGCGAGGCCACGGTGCGCAGCGCCCGCGGTGGCTTCGACCCCATGGCCACCGCAGGGTACAGCGAGAAGCGGTTTGACGACACCGACTATTACAGCCTGTTGGACGCAGGTTTGAAAGTGCCGACCTGGTTCGGCGTGGAACTACTTGGCGGTTTCCAACAGAACGAAGGCGCCTTTTTGGACCCTCAAGGGTACACGCCCTCGGACGGCCTGATCAACGCAGGTGTGGAAGTGCCGATCGGCCAAGGACTCTTCATCGATCAGCGGAGAGCCACATTGCGTAAGGCGCAGGCCTACCAACGTGCTGCGGAAGGGGAACGCCAGCAGCTGCTGAACCAATTGCTCCTGTCCGCCTTGAGCGATCATACCGATTGGGTAGCGGCCTTCGAGCAACTGCGCATCAGCGACACGGCCGTGGTACTGGCGCAGAACCGCTTCGATCAAGTACGCGGCAGCTTTCGGGGTGGCGACCGTCCCGGTATCGATACGCTTGAAGCCTTCCTCCAGGTGCAGGACCGTGAAATGCGGCAACAACAAGCGCAGCTCAGCTTCCGGAATGCGGGGCTGCGGGTGAGCAATCACTTGTGGGACGAAGCGCAACGTCCGCTGGAACTGCAACCCGGAATGGTGCCCGCGATCACCGACCTCGCATCACCGGCCGTTCTTGTCCTAGCGGATACCACCATCGCCCGCGCCATTGAAGATCATCCGTTGCTCCGCCAGTCGCAGGCGCGCATCGAACAATTCGAGGTGGACCGCCGCCTCCGTTCGGAATTCTTGAAGCCGGAACTCGACCTGAAATACCAATGGTTGGGCAATGGTGGCGCGCTGACCAACGAAACCGGCACTTCACTGCTCGGCGATGGGCACCAAGTAGGCGTAGGCTTCAAGATGCCCTTGTTGCTGCGGACGGAACGTGGCGAACTGACACTCGCGAAACTCCGGCGGACCGATGCCGAACTGGGCTTTGAACGTGACCGCACCGTGATCCGCAACAGGATCCGCGAGCGCCTCAACGACATCGCCACCTTCCGCCAGCAGACCGACCTGGGCACAAGCATGGTGACCAACTACGGGCGCCTGCTCAACGGCGAGAGTCAACGATTCGCGGCGGGCGAGAGTTCGCTCTTCCTGGTGAACGGCCGGGAAGTGCCGCTGATCGAATCGCAGTTGAAGCAGGTGGAACTGGAAGCGAAACTGCGCAAGGCCTACTTCACGCTGGACAACGAGGCGGGAACGCTTTGGCAGGCCTGGCAACGATAATTCAGAGCGAACATGATCCACATCACCATACAGACCCGCACGGTAGAGGCCGCAGAGCGGTTGGCCAAACACCTCATGGAGCGTCACCTGCTGATGTTCCCCACCATGGATACCGACCATGAGGAATTGTGTTGGACGGATGGCCACTTCACGCGCGAAAGCCAACTTCTCCTGCAAGGCATGACCAAAGCGCTTTTGTACAAGGACATTGAAGCAGTGGCCTACGAGCTGCTCGGCACCGATGTGGTGCGCATCCACGCGGTACCCATTACACACATGGACCCTGTGGCGCAGCGCACCATGCTTGACCAAACCGCCAAAGTGTGATCACGCCTTCCAACATGAGAAACACGTATCCGATCCGCGCGTTGGCGATCGCCGCGATCGCGCTGGCAAGCTTGTCGCTCAGCGCCCAGATCAACAACCGGTTGGAGAGCGTGCAACTGATCCAACAGGGCGACATGTTGTTGCGCATGGGCAACAGTGAACAGGCACTGCTGGCCTACACCAACGCCATTCAGAAGGACTTCGCCTTCGCCGATGCCTATATGAAACGCGCGATGTTGTTCAGCCGTCTGGGGCAGAACATGCAAGCGTTGGCCGACATGGACCGGGCGCTGGAACTGAACCCTTACAGCGAATACATCTACGACAGACGGGCCAAAGTGAAGATCCTGCTGAACGACACGAAGGGCGCGGAGGAAGACCTGGATAAAGCGGTAGCGTTGAAGCCCTACGACGATCTGTTGCGGGAAAGCCGGGTGGACGGATGGTTGGCGATCGGCGAAGTGGGGAAAGCACTGGAAGAGATCGACACGTTGCTCAAGCACACTCCGGGAGATGTGATGTTGTTGTTGAAGAAGACCGCGGCGCAGTTGCAGAAGAATGATCCAATGCGGGCGCTGGAAACCATCGGCATCGCTCTGGAGCATGCGCCAAGGTTGGCGATCGTGCATGATCTGCACGGTGTTGTCCTGATGCGCCAACAGCGTTGGACCGATGCCTTGGCTGCCTTTGATAAAGCGATCTCCTTGAACCCCGGTTTCGATCTAGCGTGGTATAACAGGGGCCTCGTTCACGCCAAACTCGGCCATCCGGAACAAGCCAGCAGCGACATGGACAAAGCGCTCAGCCTGGCCCAGGATAAGCCGCACATCTTTTTCCAGCGGGCAGTGAACCGCAAGCGCGATGGTGATCTGGTAGGGGCGCGAGAGGACTATGACCGGGCTTTGGAATTGTCGCCGGATTATCTCGAAGCACAGTACAACAGGGCCTTCGTGCGCAAGCAACTGGGTGATCATGCCGGAGCGCTGTCCGACGCGGAGAACGCACTGCGCCAAGCGCCCGACGATCCGGACGTTTGGATCATCAAGGGCAACTTGCACATGATGTTCGGCGAGTTCCGGCAAGCGCTGGAATGCTTCGACCGAGCGATCTCATTGGATGGGAACAGCGCCAATGCCTTCTACAACCGGGGCCTGGCTTATCACATGCAGTATCAACCCTTGCGCGGTTGCGAGGATCTGCGCCAAAGTGCTGCGCTCGGTCTGGAGCAAGCCACCGATGCGATGAAATACTTCTGTGCGTTCTGAACGGCTGCGCACGAACCACCCCACCCGCATGGACACCCAGATCCTGATCGCCAACCTCACCAATCCCACCCTGCTCTTCTTCCTGTTGGGCGTAGTGGCTTACTTGGTGAAGAGCGATCTGGAGATCCCGCCCACAACGATCAAGTTCATCTCGCTCTACCTCTTGTTCAGCATCGGTTTCAAGGGCGGGCAGGAACTGGCGCATGAGCACTTCAACACGCAGGTCTCCATGGAGCTGATCTTCGGCATGGCCATCGCCTCGCTGATCCCCTTCTATGCTTTCTTCCTGCTGAAGAAGAAGATGGGCGTGCAGAACGCCGGCGCCGTGGCTGCCGCCTATGGCTCGGTGAGCGCGGTGACCTTCGTGGCCGCGAGCAGCTTCCTGGAAGCCAAGGAAGTTGCCTTCAGCGGTCACATGGTGGCGATCATGGCACTCATGGAAAGTCCCGCGATCATCGTGGGCATGATCCTCTTGATGCGCTACGATAAAGAGAACACGGAGCGGCCCGGTCTTGGATACATGCTCAAGCACTCCTTCACGAACGCCAGCGTTTTCATCCTCATCGGCAGCCTGATCATCGGTTTGGTGGCCGACACCAAACAGGCGGAAGGGATCCGGCCGTTCACTACCGACATCTTCAAGGGCTTCCTCGCGATCTTCCTATTGGAGATGGGCATGGTCACGGCATCGCGGTTCAAGGCCTTCCGCACCTATGGTGGTTTCGCAAGTACCATGGCCATCGTATTCCCGCTGGCGAACGGCTGCCTCGTGGCTTGGGGAAGCGGCCTGGTCACCTCGAACATGGGAGACCGCTTCATGTTCGCGATCCTCGCTGCGAGTGCCAGCTACATCGCCGTGCCCGCAGCCATGCGCATCGCCGCGCCCAAGGCCGATCCGGGACTTTATATCCCCATGGCGCTCGGGGTCACCTTTCCGCTGAACATAACGCTCGGTATGCCGTTGTTCTATGGGATCATCAGTGCATCAGTATGAATATATCGCGGACCTGACCACTTCACCGATAACAACGACCGCACAATGGATCACGAAGGCATCCGACCGCTCCGTTACCTGCACATCGCATTGGTGTTGTGCACCGCACATTTCGTTACGGCCCAAACGACCGATACGGCACAGGTCATCATCTATCGATCCTTGGACGCCGCCTTGCGCGACCCAGAGCATGTGTATCGCCTCGATCTGAGCAACAGTGGGCTGAAGGAATTCCCTCTGGAGGTGCTGAAGTTCCGCAATCTGCGTGAGCTGAGCCTGCGCCAGGACAGCATCCGCACATTGCCGGAAGAGATCGGCCTGTTGCGCTACCTGCGCGTACTTGATCTGGGCGGCAATCCCATCAGCCTGTTGCCCGAGCATTTCGCGGACCTCACCGCATTGGAAGAACTGACACTGAGCGACGACCGATCGCTCTCCCTGGAGCTCGATATCGAGATCCTCTCTCGGCTTCCGAAGTTGCGCATACTGCACTTGGAGCATGATCACTTGGGCGTCCTGCCACGGAACATCGATCGGCTGAGCGCCCTAGAGGAACTCTACCTGAACGACAATGATCTGCGGGCGCTTCCACCCACCATACAAGGACTACAGTACCTGAAGTTACTGGACCTGCAGGACAATCCGATCGATCCGCTCATCCCCCTCGACTTGCAACAACGGGGTGTGCTCATCCGGTTCTGACAAGTTATCCCATACGAGTTCAAGGCAAAGTCCAACACAACACACACAAACCCCTGCCCCGATGAACGCTCGCACCCTGCTGGCCCTGCTGATCACAGCTAGCCTCCTAACTTCCTGCACCACTGTTCGCCAGGGATCCGTGGGTGTCAAGCAACGCCTCGGGAAGCTGGACGACCGCATCATCCAACCGGGTCTTGTTGGTGTGAACCCCTTCACTACGCGGGTGATCAGGCTGCCCGTGCGGACGGTCAACCGGGAAGTGGAATTGGCACTGCCCAGCAAAGAGGGCCTGAACGTCCAGTGCGAGATCAGCATCCTTTACAGGATCATTCCCGAAAAGGCACCTTACATCATCAGCACCATCGGCTTGGACTATGAGCAAGCGGTCATTGTTAGCGTCTTCCGCAGTGCGGCGGCCGATATCTGCGCACAGTACTATGCCAAGGACATGCACAGTGCGCAACGCGGGGTCATCGAACAGGCCATCTCCAAGCACATGAGCGACCTGCTTGCCGAGCGGGGCATCGTGATCGAGAGCGTACTGATGAAGAGCATCAAGCTTCCGCCCGGTCTGGCCAAGGCCATCGAGGACAAACTGGAAGCCGAGCAGCGGGCACAGCAGATGGAGTTCGTTCTGCTGCGGGAACGCAGCGAGGCGGAGCGGCGTTTGATCGAGGCCGGAGGAATACGCGATGCGCAATTGGTGCTCAGCCAAGGGCTCAACGAGAACATCATCAGGTACCAGAGCATCGAGGCGTTCAAGAGCTTGGCCGCCTCCCCCAACGCCAAGGTCATCATCACCAACGGCAGCACACCGCTCCTGATAGAGGGCGAGAAACCATGAACTGGATCCTGAGCGCGATAGCATGAAGGACCATGGTGGGTCCATGAACTTCATGTACGTGTCAACCTCGCACGCATACCCATATCGAACAACGCATAAAACCTTCGCGACAATGACCAACGCCACCAGCGAACGCACCTATGAAGATGGCTACCGAAGCCTCGGCTATCTCTTTTACAGCATTGCCGGCTGCGACCGCAGCATTGTCCGGTCCGAGATCGAGGCGTTGAAGCGGATGGTGGAGGAGCACTGGATGGTACACGATCAGAACTACGATGAACTGGGTATCCGATCGGCGCGCTACATCGACGTGGCCTTCGACGGTGCGTTCGAACAACGACTATCGTTCAAAGCGGCCTACGCGCTCTTCGAGCAGGATCAACTGCGAGAGCCCCATCGGTTCGACGGATGGACCAAGAGCCTCATCCTGAAGACCGCCGTGGAGATCGCCAAGGCATCCGGTTCGGTGAACAGTTCAGAAGCGGCACGCATCGGAGATCTGCAGAAGCTGCTGGGCAGAGTGCATGCCTGAGCCGAACGTCTGGATCAACACATCCTGACCGGAACAAGAAGGTCCAGCCAACTCTTTCGCGCACGAGGTTCGATCAGGCCAAATTCCACCGCACCATGCCCTTTGGACCCCACCAGACCCAGATGCTTGAAACGGCCATCGGCCTGGGTGCGTACCTACTTCTCCGTGCATCGATCAAATTCCTGATCCGCACCACGATCGGTCGGTCGGCGTTCAAGGCGAAGGAAGAGAAGGAGATCTGGCGGCTGTTGAACCTTCTGCTCTTGCTCGTTCTCGGCATCGTGCTAAGCGCGGTGTGGGGAGTTGAACAAGGCGAGATCCTGCTTTTCGCCACATCGGTGATCACCGTGCTCGGTGTGGCGTTCTTCGCCGAGATGTCGATCCTATCGAACATCACGGCATGCGTGGTCCTCTTCTTCCAGCATCCGGTGAAGATCGGGGACCGCATCCGGGTCTTCGATGGCACACAATGGGTGGAAGGGGAACTGAAGGACATTACCTACTTCTTCGTTTTCATCCGGACCGAAGAACGCGGGCTGGTCTCGGTGCCGAACGCAGCTTTGCTGAAGAACCCGTTCATCATTCTGGACCAGGGAAACACCCCAGGCTGAGGTCGCTCGTTGGGCCAACTAGTGTGGTAACCCCTAAGTTGGTTAACCGAAGATCTGCCACTATTTCGCCTTCATGCAAGCGTCTTCGTCCCGATCTTTCGGGGGCGGAACATGCACGGCGTAGCAGGCGCTACGGCGAAATGTTCCAACGCGGCAGGAAAGGTGAAAGAGGGGCGGAGATGGTTAATGAACTTAGGGGTTACCACACTACGGTAGCTGCGCATTCCGCGTGTTGGTCGGAACCACGCCGCCTATCGTGGTCAAGACCTTATCGCGATCGTTGTTGGACCCTGTGTACTTCACGATGCCGTCCATGGTCACATCCTCCGGGAAGTAGCCGTTCACCGTATTGGTAGGAATGACCCCACCGATGCGCACCAGTATGGGGTCGCGATCGTTGTTGGCGCCGGTGTATTTCACTTGCTGGTCGAAGGTGACATCACCGGCCCACAGTACGCGCCAGTTTCCGATCGCCTTCCGTGCATCGGTGCCGTAGGTGCTTGTGCCGGCCACGGTGAAGTCGATGCTGATCGTCGTGCCGCTGAGCGATATGGCCGAGGCGCTCATGCATCCGAGATGGTTCCTGTGCGATATGGCCAGGAAGTAATTGCCAGCAGGCGCTGAGAAGGCTATCGCGCTCGTGCCGTCCATGTCCACGACATCCCCATCACGCTGCACAAGCGCGCATCGCGAGGCTACCACGACGCTATTATCCACTGTCGATCGCAATTCGACCAAGACCCAGTCCACGATCGCGTTCGATCCGGTCGTGGACAGCACCGCGGCCGTAGTCGATGATGGGGATGAACCAGTGTGGACATAGCCCATGGCCGGGTAGGGGTCATTGAGCGGAACGAGTCCCGCGAGGCGCAGCGCATCGTTCATAAGCCCCGTACCGGATTGGAACGGACCTTCGAGTAGGACCTTAGGCGCTACCAGGATCGAAGCAGGCGTGGGTTGGCCCAACCGCGCGGTGGCACCACCTACCACGTAAACGTTGTGATCGCTTCCCAGCGCGAAGCCGCTCGAATTGCTGCCGGAGGTGGTCACGTACCAGCCCGTGGTGCCATCACTGTTCACCTTGCAGATGCCCATGGCGGAAAGTGTTCCTGCGCACAAATACGCGTTGTTGTATTGGTCCATCATCATCTGCGCATGCAGGAGAAATGCGTTCGGTCCATCCGCATCGGAATTGGCCCATAGCGCAGCGCCCGAGGGGTTCACCTTTATGAAGGCCGAACCAGCACCACCGCTCGCCGGGAAGCCACAGATCACCGGTGACTGGTCCGCGCCAACCTCCACGCGATAGGCGGTGATGGCATAGGTGGCGTTCTGCCAGAGCAACGCACCGATGGGCGATAGTTTCCGGATCGTGCTGGTGCCATTCCCCGAACTACTCACGCAGTAGGTGTTGCCCGCTGCGTCGCCCGCTGCATCGCCCGCCGTGAAGCTGCTCACCCCGGCCAGGTTCCAGATCCCGTTGCCGTTCCGGTCGATCTTCACGTAGCCGTTCAAGTTGCCCGTGAACGCGCGTGCCGAGATCACCAGGTTGCTGTCAGGGGAGATCTTGATATTGATCGGTGCGCCAATGCCGACCGGGTCGAACCACGCCCATTGCGAGGTGCCTCCAGGGTTGAATTTCCGAACGGTGGTCACCTGTCCGTTCGGTCCGGTCCCAACGCCAAGCACATAGATGTTGTTGGCCTTGTCTACGACGCACTTGGTGGTTGAAGAACCGTCGAAGGTCGTTTGGTACACGTTGCGCCAGAGCAGATTCCCCGCTGGGTCGAACTTCATGATGATGCTGTTGGCGTTCACCGGATTCGAGTAGCCGGACATGAGCGTACCGGAAACGATGGCGTTGCCCTGCTGATCGGTCGCCACCCACGTGGCCTTGTCGAACATGGTGGTGCTCGTTTGGTTGAAGCCAGATGCCCAGAGGAATGCCCCTGCCGATGTGCGTTTGGTCAGTGTGATGTCGCCGCCCAGCGCGTATTCGTAGTCCACGGTGTACACATTGTTCCCCTGGTCCACTGCGATGCTCAGTCCGCGCGTGGGTTGGTTCCAGTCCACGGTCACTTGAGCGATACCGTTCGATAGTGCGACCAGACTTGAGACGATAGCGACAAGTCGGGTGTTCATGTGTGGGATGGGTCGGCGGTGATGGCCATGCGGACGCGCTTGTCTGATGCGCAAGAATGGGATCCTGAGCGGGACGCCACCTGACGATCATCAGTTCGTGGATCTATCGGGTCAGGATGATATCAATGGAACATCAACCCTGCTTCACAGCGCAGGTGCTGATGCCGAACAACGCGTACAGGGGGCAGAAGCTGACCACGCTGGTGAGCAGGAATACCGCGCCCAGAACGAGCAGCACCAAGCCGACCGTGCCGGTGACCGTGCCTGCGAAGTAGAGAACAGCGAAGACCGCAGCGATCAGTACGCGGATGATGCGGTCGGTGGAACCCATGTTGGCTTTCATGTTGTGAGTGTGTTGGTTGTTATTGAATGTGCTCGATGACCAGTGCGACGGCCCCGGCAAGCACGATGCACAGGAGGCAGACCCCCGCGAAACGCATCCACTTGGAAGACCACACGCTGTTCATCGCATCAAAGGTTGAACGTGGAATTCCCAACGAACGGTGACCGCGGTCACCGTAGCAAACGGATGCCGCCGGACTCCTGCACCAAGCGCCCATCACGCTCCAGCTTGCTCAACGCACGCGTGATCACCTCGCGGGCGCTGCCCAGCTCCTGGGCCAGCTTCGCGTGGCGCACATCGATCAGCGCCGCCTGCGTCATTCCCTGCAACCGCTTCAGGTGATCCAACAGCCGGGTGGGCAGATCGCCGAAGGCCACCTGCGCCACAGTATGCACCATGTCGAGGTACCGCTCGTTGTATTGGTGGAAGAACAAGGTGTTCAATGAGGGGTGCTCGCGGAGCCATTCGCGCAACTTGGCCTCGGGCAGCAGCAACAGGGTGCTGGGCTTTTCAACGACGGCATTGATGCGGCTGGGCGCGTGCTCGAGCAGCGCCGAGAAGCTCATCACACAGCTTTCCTTCGGTTGAATGAAGTAGAGCAGCAGTTCCTTGTCCTCATGCACGATGAACACCCGCACCAGACCTTCGATCACCAAGGGCAGCTCGCGCACATAGGCCCCTTCCTTCAGCAGCTCGGTGCCGGCGGGCACTTCAAGGATGCGCCCATCAGCGAGCATCGCCTCGATCAGTGCGGTGTCCAGACCCGCAAGTGCTTGGCGCACCTTCCCTTCGTTCGCTGTCATGTCATCGAAAGTAGCGCCATAGGGATCATGACCGGTCAAACGCCGCTATGCTTGTCCGATCGGAAGCGATCTCCGCGCAAACAGCTTCTCCACCTCCACACCAATGAACACGATCGATGACACCACACCCACGATCAGGAATTCACGCAGTGAAAGTGCTTCGGTATGGAACACGGACTGCAACATGGGCACGTAGGTCACAGCCAGTTGCAGCAGGAGCGTGAGCGCGATGGCACCCAGTAGGCCGGGGTTGGAGAACAGCGGTGTGCGGAAGAACGAGCGGCTGTTG